>OMBA01000019.1_pt1 | contig 130481 bp, 122 predicted proteins | sample 1673441 | NCBI WGS metagenome assembly OMBA01 (sample SAMEA103958111, study PRJEB25191) | human gut metagenome | biome: human-associated habitat [ENVO:00009003]; feature: intestine environment [ENVO:2100002]; material: feces | place: Germany | collected 2013/2015
CGCTTTGGCGCGAATATCGACATCGGCTACTACGATCAGGCGCAAGGCAATTTAGATGAGAGTAAGACGGTCATCGATGAGATCTGGGATCTGCACCCCTACATGACGCAGACGCAGGTGCGTAGCGCATTGGCGGTGTTCCTTTTTAAAGGCGAAGACGTGTATAAGCCCGTGAAAGGGCTTTCCGGCGGCGAGCGTGCGCGTGTGCTGCTTTTAAAGCTGATGCTTTCCAAAGCGAACCTTTTGATCCTCGACGAACCGACGAACCATCTCGATATGGGCATGCTGGAATGGCTGGAGGAATATCTCCGTTCTTATAAAGGCGGCATCCTCATGGTCTCCCACGACCGGTACTTCCTCGACGCCGTGGCGACGGGCATCGTCGATCTGGAAAACTGCCATATCCGCAGCTTCCGCGGCGGCTACACGCGGTACCAGCAGACAAAGGTGCAGCAGGACGCGGCTTACGAAAAAGCCTATGAGAAGCAGCAGGAGCACATCAAAGAGACGGAAGAATACATCCGCCGGTACAAGGCGGGCATCAAGTCGAAGCAGGCCAGAGGCCGCCAGTCTCAGCTGGACAGGCTGGAGCGGCTCGAAGCGCCGAAGCACAGGAAATCCATGCGTTTTCATTTCACGCCGCCGGAAGAATGCGCGGACCGTGTGCTGGACGTGCTTCACGGAACGGCGGCGTATGGAGAGCACGTCATTTTTCGGGACGTGAGCTTCCAGATACGAAAAGGGGAGAGCGTCGGCCTCATCGGGCCGAACGGCGCCGGCAAAACGACGCTCCTGAAGCTCGTCACAGGCGATAAGAAACCGTCGGAAGGGCTGGTGCAGCTGGGGAGCAACGTGCAGCCCGGCTATTATTCGCAGGAACAGGAAGCGCTTGACCCGAAACTGACCGTGCTGGAGCAGGTGGAAGAAGCAGGCGGCTGCGGAGAAGGAGAAGCGAGAAATCTGCTGGGCATGTTCCTTTTCCGCGGCGACGACGTATTCAAATCCATATCCCTCCTTTCCGGCGGGGAAAAAGCGCGGCTCTCCCTGCTGCTGCTTTTCCTGTCGCGGCCGAACTTCCTCATCCTCGACGAACCGACGAACCATCTGGATATCCCCACGCGGGAAGTGATGGAAGAAGCCATCGAAGCCTTCGGCGGCACCTGCTTCATCGTTTCCCACGACCGGTATTTTCTGGACAAAGTGGTGACGCGCATCCTGGAGATGGACGGCGGGAAGCTCACGGAATACCTGGGCAATTACACCTATTACAGGGAAAAGAAAAAAGATCTCGAAGAATTTGAGCGGGACCGGCAGGGCGCGGCGGAGGAAGCGAAGCCTGCGGCAGCGGCTCCGGAAGAGAAGACGACCCGCCCGGCGGCGGAGGAGAAAAAAGAACTCACGCCCGCGGCGGCGGAGAAGATCAGCCGTCTCGAAATGGAGATCGCCCGGCAGGAAGCGGCGCTCAAAATGTACGAGATGGAAATGAATGCCGCGGCAGCCGATCCGGCGGCTTACGCGGAAGCGGCGGCGCGGTACGGGGAGGAGGAAAAAAAGCTGGATGCGCTCTATGAGAAATGGGAAGCGGCGGCAGAATAAAAAACAGAAGCATGGATTGCGGTCCATGCTTTTTTTATGGGCAACCGCATTGTTTAGAAGAATAAAATAATAATGTTTCTCAAAATCTTTGACAAACGCAGAATCGGAGGATATAATAATTTAGAAATTAGGAATATCTAATTTTAAATACATGGCATGCTTATTTAAATTTATAGATATAGCAAATCTATAAACATCGATAAGCCTGCGGAAAGAAGGACTGAGATGAAACTGAGCGAAGCGAAAGCAGGAACCCTGGTCAGGATCGACGGTATTGAGGCGTCAGAACTCAAGACACGGCTCATGAGCATGGGATTTGTCAAGGGGACGAAAGTCCGGGTGCTGCGGCGCGGCCCCATGGGCGACCCGCTGGCGGTGCTGGTGCGGTCGTTCAAGATGGCGGTCCGCCGGCAGGACGCGGAGAAGATTGCGGTGACGGAGATCGCGGAATAGGAGGCAGCGTATGGGAATGATATCTGTAGCCCTGACGGGAAATCCGAATACAGGCAAATCAACGGTATTTAATGAACTCACCGGCATCCGGCAGAAGATCGGGAACTGGCCGGGCGTCACCATCGACAAAAAGCAGGGGTATACGAACCACAACGGCCGGGCGATTGCCGTCATGGATCTGCCCGGCACGTACAGCCTGAACGCCCGCTCCGCGGAAGAGAAGATCGTCGAAAATTATCTGAAAAGCGAAAGGCCCGACATCGTGGTCGATGTGATCGATTCCGCCAATATCGACAGGAACCTGTTTCTCTGCCTCCAGCTGCTGGAGCGCCGCATTCCCGTGCTGCTCGACCTCAATATGCAGGACGAAGCGCAGAAAAAGGGCGTGGAGATCTCCACGGCGAAATTATCGAAAATGCTCGGCATGCCGGTGGTGCAGACCGTCGGGCGGAGCAGCAAAAGCACGAAAAAACTGCTCGACGTTTTCACGTCGACCGTCATGTCGGACTATCACAATTCCCCCGAAGTGGAAGCGTACATCGCGCGCCTCGATGAGATTCGCCGCACCGTGACGGACCCGGCGAAACAGGAAGAAGCGGTCATGGAAGAAAGGTACGCTTTCATCGACAGGATCGTTTCGGAGACGGTGACTTTCCATCAGGCGGGCGCCGACGTGTCGGATAAACTGGACCGGGTGCTGGCGAACGGTTTCCTGTCCATCCCGGTCATGCTGGCCATGATGTACCTGGCTTTCCAGATCACCTTCACATGGATCGGCCAGCCCGTCGCCGATTTCCTGGACGCGCTCATCAATGAGGACTTCATGGAATGGGCGGGGGAAATGCTTGCCGGACTGGGCGTGGCGGACTGGATGCAGTCCCTCATCTGCGACGGCATCATTGCCGGCGTGGGCGGCGTCATGACCTTCGTGCCGCTGATCTTTACGCTCTTCTTCTGCCTGTCCTTCCTGGACGGCACGGGCTACATGGCGCGCGTCGCTTTCGTGCTGGACCCGATCATGAAGAAATCGGGACTCTCCGGCAAGGCCGTCATGCCGATCATCACCGGTTTCGGCTGCGCCGTGCCGGGCATCATGGGGGCGCGCGTTCTCGATTCCAACCGGGACCGCATGCTGACCATCCTCGTCACGCCGTTTCTGACGTGCGGCGCGAAGCTCCCCGTGCTGGCGCTCTTCGGCGCGGTCTTCTTCGGCGGCCAGGCGGCGAACGTGGTTTTTGCCATGTATATCGTGGGGATCCTCGGCGCATTTCTCGCGTCCGCGGTGTATACGAAAACGATCTTCAAAGCGGAAGACGCCAGCTTCGTTCTGGAGCTGCCGCCGTACCGCTGGCCTGATATGAAAACGGTGCTTCTCGAGACCTGGGACAAGGGCAAGGGCTACCTCATCAAGGCGGGGACGATCATCCTCGCCATGTCCGTCCTTATCTGGTTCCTTTCCAGCTACAACATGAACGGCCCTGTTGATGACATGTCGGAAAGCTTCCTCGCGGCGCTGGGCGGCGCGATGTCCGTCCTCTTCACCTTCCACGGCTTTGATACGTGGGAAGCGGGCTCCGCGGTGCTCACGGGCATCATGGCAAAAGAAGCGGTCGTTTCCACCATGGGCATCCTCTACGGCCTGCCCGATCTCTCCCCGGATATGGATGAAGCGGAAATGATCGCCACCGCCGCGGGCTCGGGACTGGCAGCGGCATTCACCCCCGCGTCCGCGCTGGCCTTCATGGTCTTCTCTCAGCTGTACACGCCCTGCATGACCGCCCTCGGCACGATCAAAAAGGAAACGGGCAGCTGGTACTGGATGGGTTTCTCCGCGGTCTCCCAGTTCGTCATCGGCTGGGGCGTCTCTCTCATCGTGTACCGGATCGCGCTGGCTGTGGGCATGTAATTCCGAAATTTTCGCAGATTCGCCGGAGCGCGTCTCCGGGGCGGGAGCCCGGTTTTCCCCCTTTTCTTCCGGGCCGCCCGCCGATGGATAAGGAGGATCTATGACAAGCGGCGATATCATCACGTGGGTGCTCTTTGTTATCATCATGGCGGCATTCGCGGTCGGAGTCCGGCACATCGTCCGCAATTTCATGAGCGGCGAGAGCGATTGCTGCAAAGGCGGCTCGTCTCCTTTCTGCACGGGCTGCGCCAAGGAAGAGACGACGGCGCGGGAGCGGGAAAACGCGGCGAAAGCCTGGGCGGCGATCCGCGCGGAAGCCAGAGAGAAACGCGGCGCTTCTTCGCGCTGCGGAGCCCGCCGGACGGAGAGCGGGCGCTGCCCCGCGTGCCGGGAAAAGAGTGAAAAGCAGTAAAAAAGACGGCGTTCCGAAAAGGAGCGCTGTTTTTTTGTGCAAACGCGCCTCCGCCGATATAATAAGAAAATAAAGGAGGAGATCAGATGGAGCTGGAATGGACTGTGCCGGAAGAGTGCGGGGAGCTCATGCTCCGGTCGTTCATCCGCGGGCGCGCCGGTCTGTCGGCGTCGCTGTGGAAGCGGATAAAATGGAACGGACGGGTCACGGTGAACGGGGAAGATGTGCACAACGCCCGCATGACCGTCCGCGGGGGCGACCGCATTCACTGCGAATGGGAAGAAGAGTCGGACATCGTGGCGGCGGATATTCCTCTCTCCGTGGTGTATGAAGACGAAGACCTCCTCGCCGTCGATAAGGGGCCGGGCATGATCATCCATCCCACGCACCGGGACATCTGCGACAGCCTCGTGAACGCCTGCGCCGGGTATTTCGCCTCCCGCGGGGAGCGGGCGGGCATCCATCCGGTGTACCGGCTCGACAGGAATACTACAGGGCTCGTCATCGTGGCGAAGTCGGCGAAAGTGCAGTACGATCTCTCCCGCAGCCACGATCAGATCACGCGGCGCTACATCGCCCTCGCTTCCGGTCATCTGGAAGAGGAGCGGGGGACGGCGGACGCGCCCATCGGCAGGAAGCCCGGAAGCATTGTGGAATGGACCGTGCGGGACGACGGGCGGCGGGCTGTCACTTCTTGGGAAGTGCTCGGCCGGGGCGAAGGGTACGACGTGCTCCGTCTCCGCCTCTACACGGGCCGCACCCACCAGATCCGGGTGCACATGGCCCATCTCGGCCATCCGCTCCTGGGAGACGACCTCTACGGCGGGCCGTGCGGGCTCATCGGCAGGCAGGCGCTCCACGCGGCGGAAGCGGAATTCCGCCATCCCCGCACGGGAGAACTCATGCGCCTCACCGCGCCGCTTCCCGACGACATGCGGCGCCTCGCGGAGAAAGCGGGTGTTTTTTATAAAGGATAAGGAGATACCATGATCGAGATCAGAAAGGGCATGCCCATCGTTACATTTTCCCTTTTCAAAAAAGCGGGCGGCATCGCCGCGGCGGTGGCGTCGAGAAAGGGCGGCGTGTCGGAAGCGCCTTTCGATTCCCTCAATATGAGCTTTTCCGCCGGGGACGACCCGGCAGCTGTCCGGGAGAACCGGCGGCGTTTTCTTACGCTCCTCGGCTCCGATCCGGCGAAGGCGGTGAGCTGCCATCAGGTGCACGGGACGGACATTTTGGAAATGGGCCGGGACGACGCCGGGCGGGGCGCGCTCTCCGCGGAAACGGCGGTGCCCGCCTGCGACGGGCTCATTACCCGTGAAAAGGGGCTGCCTCTCACCATGAATTTCGCCGACTGCACGCCGCTCCTCTTTTACGACCCGGAACACCGCGCGGCGGGCATCGCCCACGGCGGATGGCGCGGCACGGCGGGAGACATCGCCGGGAAGACCGTGCGCCTCATGGGGGAAAAGTACGGCACGAAGCCGGAGCGTCTCCTCGCGGGGATCGGCCCGGCCATCGGGAAATGCTGCTTTGAAGTGGGGCCCGATGTGATCGGCGCGTTCCGGGCTCTTTTCGGCGAAGAAGAAATGGCGGCGCTCGCGGCGGAGAAAGAAGGGGGCAAGTATCTTTTCAACCTGCCCGGCGCGAACCGGTGTCTCCTCCTGCGGGCGGGCCTCGCGGCGGCGCACATCGAAGACGCGGGGCTCTGCACGTACTGCCGGGACGACCTCTTTTTCTCCTACCGGAAATCCGGCGGGAAAACGGGGCGGCACATGGCGGCGGTCATGCTCGTGTGATGCCGACTTGCGGCGCGGAAACGCGTATGATATACTAAGTGCGTAATATTTGCATTTTCATAGTTTCCTTTGGAGTGAGCTGCTGCGGCTCACTTTTTCTTATAGTGTGAAAGATTTCAGCGCGGGCGGAGACCCCGCGGCAGGGAGGGATGCGCATGGCTCATAAAGAGATCGAGACGGCGGCGGAAGAGCTGCTCACGCCGTACCTGGAAGCGGAAGGCGTGGAGATCGTCGATGTGGAGTACGTAAGGGAGAGGAACTGGATCCTCCGCCTCTATATCGACAAGGAAGGCGGCGTCGATCTGGCGGACTGCCAGAAAGTCAGCGAGGAAGTGGGAAAGCTCCTCGATGAGAAAGACCTCATTCCCGGCAATTACCTGCTGGAAGTATCCTCGCCCGGCGTGGACCGGGTCATCAAAAAAGACCGGGATTTCGCCCGCTTCTCCGGCTCGGATGTGGACGTGAAGCTCTTCGCGCCCATGGAAGAGGGAGAAAAGAAGATCCCCAAGACCTTCACGGCGGCCCTCGGGGGGCTGACGGAAGAGGGAGAAGTCCGGCTCGTCATGGAAGACGGCGGAGAGATCACCATTCCCAGAGAAAAAGTCTCGCAGATCAGACTGCATTTTACATTTTAATCAGGAGGCAGAATTCATCGTGAACGAACAGTTGCTCAAAGCAGTGGAAGTATTGGTCAAGACAAAAAAGGTACCGGAAAACGTTATTTTCAGCGCGCTGGAATCCGTGCTCCTGACCGCGTATAAGAGAGAGACCGGCAGCAATGCCAATACCTCCGTCAGCATTGACCGCAGCACCGGCGAATACCATATCTATGCGGAAAAGACCGTCGTCGAGACCGTCGATCCGGAAGCGGAGAATGCGGCGAGCCAGATCTCCGTGGCGGACGCGAAAAAGATCAATCCCGCCTATGAAGCGGGCGACATGCTCCATATCGAAGTGACGCCGAAGAATTTCGGCCGCATGGCCGCGCAGACCGCGAAGCAGGTCATGATCCAGAAGCTCCGCGAAGCGGAACGGGGCGTCATTTACGACGAATTTTCCGGCCGCGAAGGCGACATCATCACGGGCACCGTGAAATGGAGCGAATCCCGCAACATTTATGTCGACCTGGGCCGTGTGGAAGGGACGCTTCCTTTCCTTGAACAGACGGAAGGCGAGACCTTCGAGCCGAACGACAAGATCAAGTGCTATGTGAAAGAAGTGAAGCGCACCACGAAAGGACCGGAGATCATTCTCTCCCGCCGCGCTCCCGACCTGCTGAAGCGCCTCTTCGAGCTGGAAGTGCCGGAGATCTACAGCGGCACTGTGGAGATCAAGGCCGTCGTCCGTGAAGCGGGCTCGCGCTCCAAGATCGCCGTCTACGCCATGGACCCCACCGTCGATCCTGTCGGCGCGTGCGTCGGCCCGAAGGGGCAGCGCGTCCAGAATATCGTCGACGAGCTCCACGGCGAAAAGATCGACATCGTCCGCTGGGATGAAGACCCGGCGGTATACATCGCGAATGCCCTTTCCCCGGCGAAAGTCGTTTCCGTTTCCGTGGCGGAAGAAGAAAAGGCGTCCCTCGTCATTGTAGAAGACTACCAGCTGTCCCTGGCCATCGGCAAAGCGGGGCAGAACGCGCGCCTCGCGGCGAAGCTCACCGGCTGGAAGATCGATATCAAGAGCGAATCCCAGGCGGCGGAAGAAGGCTTCGGAGAAGAGGAAGAGGACGGCGATATCCTCGGAGATATCGAAGAAGCGGGGAATGAAGCATGAAGGTAAAGAAGATCCCCATGCGCCGCTGCGTGGGCTGCGGGGAGCAGAAGCCGAAAAAAGAACTGCTCCGCATCGTAGCGCTGCCCACCGGCGAGATCGAAGTCGACCGGACGGGCAAGAAATCGGGCCGCGGCGTCTACATCTGCGACAATGCGGACTGCTTCGCGAAGGCCTTCGATTCCCACGGGCTGGAGCGGTCGCTGAAGCGCCCCGTATCCAGAGACGTATACACGGCGCTGAAAGATTCCCTCAGCCATGAATGACGAAGCGATATACCGGTTTCTCGGACTGGGGCAGAGAGCGGGATACATGCTCTCCGGCAGTCAGCAGCTGAGAGACGGGCTGAAGAACAGGAAAGGGAAGCTCCTCATCATCACGGAGGATACTTCCGAAAGGACGAGAAAAGAGCTCACCGCCATGGCGGAGAGGTACCGCATCGAGTGGAGGCTCTTTGGAAATAAAGATGATCTGGGCAGAGCGCTCGGCAAGGGCGTGAGGACAGCCGTGCTGATCACCGACGGCGGGTTCGGCAGAGCCGTCAGGAGCAGGCTGGATGCCGGTCATCTCACAGGAGAGGAGGCTGCGTATGCCAAAATATAGAGTATATGAATTAGCGAAAATGTTTGGAAAAACAAATGAGGAGGTCATCGACATTTTGAAAAAGAACCAGTATGAAGTGACCCGGGCGGTCAACAGTGTCGATGAGAAGGCAAAGGAGATCCTCGACCGCGAGCTGGCGGCGAAAAAGCCCGCGAAGAAGCCCGCTTTCCGCACGGTGCGCTTTGACAGCAAGGGGCGCCCGCAGGACGGAAGGAAAACGCAGGGACAGGGCGGATTCTCCGCATCCTACTCCACGGACGGCGCGGAACAGGAAGCGCGCGCCGCGGTCATGAAGAAAGCCGCTCCCCAGAAACAGGAAGCCCGCCCGGCGGCAAAGCCCGAAGGACAGCGGCCCGCCGCGAGACCGCAGGGACAGAGACCGGCAGAGAGCCGCCCGGCTCACGGGGAATCCCGTCCGGGAGACCGGAAAGACGGCCGTCCGCAGCAGCGTCAGGGCGGAGACAGAGGCGGATTCCGCCAGGACCGCCCGGCAGGCCGTCAGGACCGTCCGGGAGACCGGAGAGACAGCCGTCCGAAGCAGGCCGCGCCGCAGAACCGCCCGAAACCGGCGGCGGCTCCCGCTCCGGCTCCGGCGCCCGCCGCGGAACAGCGCCGCGCGGAAAAACCCGCGAAGAAGAGCAAAAAAGACTATGAGCGCAGCAGAAGGGAGAAAGAAGGCACCTCCCTGATGGCGCAGTCCATGAAACAGAATAAAAAGAAGAAACACGGCGGCGAAAAGAAAGCCGTCTCCTATCCGACGGAAGTGACGCTCCCGCCGTCGGCCACCGTCAAAGACCTGGCGAACCTCTTCGGCCGCGAAGTGAGCGAAGTCATCATGCAGCTCATGAAGCTCGGCATCATGGCGACGATCAATCAGAACGTCGATCCCGACGCGGCGGCGCTCCTGGCCGATGAATTCGGCGTCACCCTCCTCGAACCGGAAAAGACCGCCGATCCCACGGAATACACCCCCGCGCCGGACGATCCGCGCTTCCTGAAGCCCCGTCCGCCGGTGGTCACCATCATGGGCCACGTCGATCACGGCAAGACCACCCTCCTCGACGCGTTCCGCCAGACCGACGTGGCGCTTCACGAAGCGGGGGGCATCACCCAGCGCATCGGCGCGTACCAGATCCGCTACAAAAATCAGAAGATCACCTTCCTCGACACGCCGGGGCATGAAGCCTTCACGGCCATGCGCACCCGCGGCGCGCAGGTCACCGACGTGGCGGTCATCATCGTAGCGGCCGACGACGGCGTCATGCCGCAGACCGTCGAAGCGATCAATCACGCGAAGAGCGCCGGCGTTCCGATCATCGTGGCCATCAATAAGATCGACAAGCCCGGCGCGAATCCCGACCACATCAAAGAAGAACTGTCCCATCAGGGCCTCATCGCCGAAGACTGGGGCGGCGACGTCATCATGGTGCCGATCTCCGCGAAGAAGCGCATCGGTCTCGATGAACTGCTGGACAATATTCTCCTCGTGGCGGAAATGGAAGAACTCAAGGCGAACCCGCGGCGCGAAGCCTACGGCGTCGTCATCGAAGCGCAGCTCGACAAGGGCCGCGGCCCCGTCATGAACGTGCTCGTTCAGAACGGCACGCTCCACGTGGGCGACGGCATTCTCGCGGGCAAGTGCTGGGGACGCGTCCGCGCCATGGCCAATGAGACCGGCCGCAAGCTGAAATCGGCAGAACCTTCCGCTCCGGCGGAGATCCTCGGCATGAGCGGCGTGCCGGAAGCGGGCGACCATTTCTACGTCATGGACGAAAGAAAAGCCAGAGAGATCGCTGAAATGCGCGCCGTCCGCGCGAAAGAAGAAGAACGGGGACGCGTCCAGAAGATCACCCTCGACAATATCTTTGACAAGATCAAAGAAGGGGAAATGAAAGAACTGGACATCATCATCAAGGCCGACGTTCAGGGCTCCGTGGAAGCGCTGCAGCAGTCCCTCGAAAATATCAAGAGCGAAAAAGTCCGCATCTCCGTCGTCCACTCCGCAGTCGGCGCGATCAGCGAATCGGACATCATGCTCGCCTCCGCGTCGAACGCGCTCATCATCGGCTTCAACGTCCGCCCCGACGCGAACGCCCGGAAGCTGGCGGAGCAGGAAAAGATCGACGTCCGCCTCTACCGTGTCATCTACGACGTCATCAACGACGTGAAAGCCGCCATGGCGGGGCTCCTGGCTCCGACCATCAAGGAAGTCCTTCTGGGCCATGCGGAAGTCCGTCAGGTCATCCACACCCCGAAAGTCATCGTTGCCGGTTCCTATGTGACCGACGGCAAGATCACCAGCAACTGCCAGCTCCGCATCGTGCGCGACGGCATCGTGATCCACGAGGGCAAGATCAATTCCCTCCGCCGCTTCAAGGACGATGTGAAGGAAGTCACCGAAGGCTACGAATGCGGCATTGCCATCGACAATTACCGCGACGTCAAGGAAGGCGACCAGCTGGAAGCCTTCAAGCTGCAGGAAGAAGCAGCCGAGCTGGAATGATCCGCCCGGGAGAGCCCGCGGCGCAATGCATCATAAGGGACGCCGCCGCATGGCGGCGTTTTCCCCTTTTCAGGGAAAAGGAGAGACCATGTCAGAACTAAGAGTCAGAAAAATACAGGAATTCATCAAACAGGAAGTCGGCCAGATGCTCCTCCGCGACCTGAAGGATCCCCGCCTCGGCTTCATCACCGTGACGGGGGTGAAAGTCACGGGAGACCTGCGGGAAGCCGTGATCTACGTGAGCCTCTTCGGCGGCGCGGAAGAAAAGAAAGCCTCCCTCGAAGCGCTGGACAAGGCGAAGGGCTTCATCCGCCGCGAGCTGGGGCAGCGCCTCAAGATCTACTACACGCCGACCATCACCTTCAAAGAGGACACCTCCCTCGACTACGGCATGCACATCGACGGCCTGCTGAAAAAGATCGAAAAGGAAGACAAGGAATGAAAATAGAAAGAGAAGACGTCCTCCGCTTCATCGAGAGCCATGAGAGCTTCCTCCTGGTCGGGCACATCCATCCGGACGGAGACGACATCGGCTCCATCTGCGCGCTCCACAATGTGCTCCGCGCCATGGGGAAACACGCCGATATGGTCATCGGCGACGCCGTGCCGGAGCGGTTCCATTTTCTGGAGACGGCGAGAAAGATCGGCACGGCCGTCCCAGAAGGCGTCCGCTATGACGCGCTCATCTTCACCGACCTGTCCAATATCGAGCGGGGCGGGGACTTTGATTTCCCCAAAGCCGACAGCCTCTGCATCGACCACCATATTTCCAATACGGAGTACACCGATCTCCTCTGGCTCCGCGCGGACTACGCGGCGACGGCGGAAATGCTGGCGGAGCTCTTCCTAGAGCACGGTCTCCCCATGGACAGCGACGCGAAAAACGCCCTCTACATGGGCATCGGCACGGACAGCGGATTCTTCAAATTCAGCAATACTTCCGCCCACACGCTCCTCATGGCGAGCCGCCTCGTCGCGGCGGGAGCCCGTCCCGATTTCATCTCCAACCATCTCGACGTGACCACGAAGACCTCCATGGATGTCTACCGGCGCGTCCTCGATACGCTCCACTATGCCTGCGGCGGGAAGATCGGCATCGCCGCCATGGATGAGACCTCCATGGCCATGGACGGGGAAAATTCCGATTACTACGTGAGCATTCCCCGCCGGGTGGAAGGCGTGGAGATCGGCGTCCTCCTCAAGGCGGACGGCCCGGAGACGACGCGCCTCTCCATCCGTTCCAGAGAATACGCCAATGTGTCCGAACTGGCGTCGCGCTTCGGCGGCGGCGGACATATCCGCGCGGCGGGCTGCACCATCCCGCTGCCCCTGGCGGAAGCGGAAAAGGCCTTCCTCGCGGAAGCGGAGAAATACATCTGATGGACGGCGTGCTGAACGTATTGAAGCCCGCGGGGATGACCTCTTTCGACGTCATCGCCTTCCTGCGGCGCGTATACGGCCAGAAAAAGATCGGCCACGGCGGCACCCTCGACCCGCTCGCGGCGGGCGTGCTGCCGGTCTTCCTCGGCCGGGCGGCGAGGCTCATCGAGTACGCCCCCATTCATACGAAGACCTACGAAGCGGAATTTCTCATGGGATTCGAGACCGATACGGAAGACGTCACCGGGAAGATCACCGCCCGCGGGGAGCCCCTCACGGACATCGGCGCGTGGGAGCGCGCGGCGGAAAATTTCCGCGGCTCCGTCATGCAGGTGCCCTCGGCGTACTCGGCGAAGCAGATCGGCGGACGGCGCGCCTATGACCTCGCGCGGGAAGGAAAAGAAGTTGCCCTCCCGGCGAGACCGGTGGAGATCAGCCGCCTTTGTATCCGGGGGATCGACCCGCCGTATCTGCGCCTCTCCGTGACCTGTTCCTCCGGCACCTACGTGCGGGCGCTGGGCCGCGACCTCGGCCGGGCGGCGGGGTGTCCCCTCACCATGTCCTTCCTGCTCCGCACGGAAATGGGGCCCTTCCGCATCAGCGAAGCGAAGACCCTCGAAGAGATCGAAGCCGCGCCGGAAGCGGCATGCGGCGATCTCCGCATGATCCTCTCGGAACTGCCGCAGCTCACGCTCACCGCGGAAGAAGCGGCGGGATTCCTCACGGGAAAGCGTCTCCGCACCCGCGCCGCCGACGCGGAAGAAGCCGCCGTCTGCGGCCCGCAGGGATTCCTCGGCATTGCCGCCGTGCGGGGCGGCGTCATCCATCCGAAAAAAGTATTTTCATAAGGTGTGCAGAATGATACACATCGTGCATGAACTGGCCGCTCTCCGGGAGCTCGGCCCCATCGTAGCGGCGGCGGGATTCTTTGACGGCTTCCATGCGGGCCATCAGGCCGTGCTGGCGGAAGCGAAACGCCTCGCGGCGGAGAAAAACGCGCTCCCCGGCGTGATCACCTTCCACCCTCATCCGGAAGCGGTGCTCTTCCCGGAGAGGCCGGTGCGTCTCCTCGAGACGGAAGAAGAAAAAGAACGATACATGGAAGAAGCGGGCATGGCCTTCGCTGCCGTCATCCGCCCGACGAAAAATTTCCTCGCGGAGGCGGCGGAAGATTTTCTGAAAGACCTCGCTGCCGTCACCGGCCTCCGGGGCTTCGTGTGCGGGGAGAACTTCACTTTCGGTGCGGGAGCGGCGGGCGGCCCCGCGGAGATCGAGCGGTACTTCGCGGGGACAGAGACCGCCGTCCGCGTCGTTCCCATGGCCCGGAGCCCGGCGATCGGCGGGCGGCCCGTGAGCAGCACCGAGATCCGCCGCCTCCTCTCGGCGGGCGACGTGAAAACGGCGGCGCTACTCCTCGGGCGGCGCTATGCTCTCGCCGGCGACGTGGCCCACGGATTCCGCCGCGGCACGGACGCCGTAGGCTATCCCACGGCCAATCTGGCCTTCCCCGCGGACAGAGCGCTTCCCGCGGACGGCGTCTACGCGTCGTTTGCCCGCGTCCGGGGAAAACGGTGGCCCGCGGTGACCAATGTGGGAACGAATCCCACCTTCGGCGGCGCGGCGCGCACCGTGGAGACCTTCGTCCTCGACTTCGACGGCTCCATCTACGGCGAACCCTTCGCCGTGGAATTCGCGGAACGCCTCCGCGGGGAGATCCGCTTCTCCGGCGCGGAAGCGCTGGCGGAGCAGATCGGGCAAGATATCAAAAGAGCCAGACAGATACTGGCAGAAGGATAGAGCGCAGGCTCTGTCCTTTTTTTCTGCGGAAATTTTTCACGGCCTTTACAAAAATGAGATATACTGGAAAAAATCTTTCCCCACGGGAGGCACTATGAAAAAAAGCGAATTTATGAGAAAACTGGCGGCGGAGCCGCGGTGGGCGCCCGGGTGGGACGCCATCGAAGAGACTTTCCGCGCCCTCTATCCCGGCGCGGAGCCGGAACACCTGGGAACAGCCGTGGAAGCGCGGGCGGCCTTCGGCGGCGACCAGCACCTGGACGGCTACTCCTTCTACCCCGTGCCGGGCGGCGGCATGCACATCGTCACCTTCGGGCTGTCCGAGCTCTACGGCGCGCCCCGCGCCTTCGGCGGAGAATGGAGCGGCCGGGGCTGCGAGCTCACCATGAAAGTGCGGGAAGGCCAGGCGGCGGACGCCCTCTGGGCGTGCGACCTCCTCTCGGCGCTCGCCGGGCGCATCGCCGGGAGCCGCCGCCATCCGGGGCCGTACCAGATCTTCACGGAGGAAGAACTGGGAATCGCGAAGACGACAGACACTCCCGTCCGGGCAGTGCTCCTCATCCCTGACGACGCGGCGGGAGCCATCCGCACCGTCTACGGCGAGGTGCAGTTCCTCCGCGTCCTCGCCCTCACGGAAAAACAGGCGGCGCGCCTCCTCGCGGGAGGGAGCGTCATGGAGACCTGCGAAAAAGAAATGCGCCCTCACATCGGCGAAGGCTTCTTCGACTGGCAGAACGGATAAAAAAGAGACCGGACACGAGCCGGTCTTTTTTCGTGGGCGGAAAAGGGCCTCGCTTTTCCGAGACCGCGGGAGAGCAGGCGGATGAATCCCAAAGGAAGCGGCATGACCGAAAAACGATATCATTGCTCTGGGGGGCATGGTATAATCAGGACAGAGGATCTCCACGGAAATGCCGCGGCCTGGAGCCGCTTAAAATTTCCGGGGGTGGATATTGCGCCGGCCAGGAAAACCCGGTAAGATAAAAGCACTCTGTAACGGGGAAAATTTTGCTGCATGAACAAACGGTAAAAGGAGGTGACACCGTGAGCTTCGAGACCCTCCGCACAAAGAGAGCCGCAGCGATGTGTCCGTCTGCCTTCCTGATGGGGGGCATAATAAAAGAAAATATTCCTTCCACATAAAACGTCATACCGCGCGCGGTCGTGTGCGCTTTTCGCATAGAGAAAAGACAGCTTGTTTTGGGCTGTCTTTTTTGTGTGCCCCTGAGGCGGCGGGCGCGCCGTGAAGCGGGAAGCGGTCTGCCCGGTGTGCGGGAAGCGCTTTCTCGCCGACCGGTGCACCCAGCGGTACTGCGCGGAGAAATGCCGGAAAAAAGCGCGCCGGAAAGAGACCGGCAAAGAACGGGCCGGGCCGGAAGGCGCGCCCGCCCTGCGGCGCTTCTGCTGCGCCCGCTGCGGGAAGCCCGTGGCGGTGACTGACTCAAGCAATCGGAGGAGCCGCTTCTGCTCCGGCCGGTGCGAGCGGCTCTACTGGAAACACCGCCGCGCGGGAAAACGGCCGCGGGCATTCCCGCGCCTGACCAAATGATGGATCAAAAGAACGATAGGACAAAGACAGGAGGAATACCAATGAAAACAAATAAAAAGAAACAAACTCTCCACGCCGCCCTCCTCGCGGCATGCGCCCTCACCGCTGTGGCTTTCCCTGTAAATAATGCATTTGCCAGCGTACGGTTTGATGGGGATACTTTGTATTTAAATCCATATTGGTCGTTGAATACCGAGGGAAAAGCTGAGGAACATGATATGTTGTACGGTAATGGCACCGTATATACTGACACTGAGACAGGCGATAAGAAAGAGCTTTCGGAGTTTAAGAATATAGTCATCACCATCAATCAAACGGATTATGAAGCAACTCGTGGCAATTATCCATGGAGTTTTAAATTTGATGGGGAAGATACAAAGGTAGTTGTTCATATTGAAGGAAATAAATCAAACAGCGATGGGATTCATTTAACAAACTGGAATCCCCATTTTACGACAGATACCTATGAAGCATATATCGATGCACCTATTTCTGATGCAATTAACATGAGCCATGACGCAACGACCGGCTACGTGACGATTAATCATTTGAAAGCGGAAGTAAAACAGGGACATGGTATTCGCGCCAATGCACCGACAAGAGCTGGTGAAACGAATACTCTCACAATCAATGAATCGGCGGATATAACGATTTATGATGATGGGTATAGTGCCGTTTGGGCAGGCGATAGTCAACGTACCCTTTTGGGCGGCAGTAAAACGGAAGGAAAGGGGAAAGTGTATCTTAACGGGATTACAGAAATTTCCCTGAATAATGAAGATGAATACGGGATACATGCTGGGAAGAATGGCAGTATTGAGGTAAATGATCTCAAATTAATGACAAGCGGAGAGGCAAAAAATTCATATGGGATTGCAGCTCATAACAGCAATTCAACATATGGAACTTCAACAATTCTTGATAACTCACCGAATATTCATGGCACGAGTATCTTGATGACAGGAGATACGTATGAAATTACCATGAATGGGGCCGACAGCTATGCAGTGTATGCTTCCGGTGTAGACGACCAGGAAGAACAACAGCAGAACTCCGTAAAGTCCGGTGAAAACGGAATCGGGACCATTGACTTCACCGGCGATGTCATGGCGGAAAGCGGCGGGCTGATCGATCTCCACGTGACAGGGGAAGCACTGAATCTGCTCGAAGGGGATGTGAAAGCCTACGGTACGGAAAAAGAAAAGAATGCGGCGGTCGATCTGACAGTGGACAATGCGCTCGCCGGAGAAGGAACCATTGCCGCGGCGAACGGCGGGACGGTGAATCTGTCTCTTGGCGCGTACAGCAACTGGGCAGGCCGGGCCGACGACTATCAGGATGCTGCGGCAGATTCCCAGTGGGGAGATTCGCACGCAGATACGATTGACAATGCTTTTGGTGATGATAAAGAAATTTCTTCCAGCGGGACGGTGAATCTCTCTCTCGGCGAGAACGCAACGTGGAATGTCACCGGTCAGAGCTGGGTGACGGAATTGAATGGCAACAACAGTTTCATCAGTCTGGGGGATGATGGGACCGGAAGCAATGCGCTCCATATCGGCAAGCTGACCGGGACCAATACGTTCATCATGAACGTGCGCCCTGATGAGACCGGGGATATGCTGTACGTCAAAGATGAGACAAACGCCGGTACGCAGAATCTCATTATCAACAACCGGGACGAAGTGCTGGAAGCGATGGATGAGGGCGACAGGATCCGCTTCGCCACCGTGCAGAACGCGGGCGGCGGCTTCGCGGACGCGGACATTGACGATACGTCTTCCCTCCCATTCGGCACGGGTACGCGCATCGCGGGCGCGGGCGTTTTCAATGTGGACTTCGGCATTGAGTATCATGATTACGGTACTGAAGTAGAAGGCGATCTGGGAACGGACGAGACCTACAACGGCAGCGCGTTTGATGAAAATAAGCCCGGCGACAGCTACGTCGACGACAATTACGGCCCGGCGGCGGGCGGCACGGAAAGGCAGGCGCTCTTCGCGGAAAACGGTGGAGAGGAAACGCCTTCCGGTTCGAAGAATGTGTACATCGTCCGTAAAGACAATACCATGGATGATCTCTCCAACGGCGGCAAGACGATCATCGCCATGTCGAAAGTGAACTACTCCAACGCCGTCTACATGGACAGACTCAATAAGCGCATGGGCGAAGCCCGCTTCCTCGAGGGCGACGACGGCCTCTGGGTGCGCCTCCGCCACGACCGCATCGGAAAATCCGACGCCTTCCGCAGTCAAAATACGATGTTCGAGATCGGCTACGACTGGAAAGATGAAGCCCAGAAAGACGGCACCCATTACCGGGGCTTTGCCTTCGACTATATGCGGGGCACGGCAGACTACACGAACGTCCTCGGCGAAGGCGACGTGCGCCGGGCCGGGCTGTGGTACCACGACACCTGGATGGGCGATAAGGGCCACTACACGGACTACGTCGTGAAATACGGCCGCCTCTCCAATGACTTCGACATCTACAGCGAACTGGGAGAGAAGATCAAAGGCGACTACGACAACGACGTATGGAGCGTGAGTGCCGAATACGGGCGGAAGAAAGACCTGGGGAATGACTGGTACATCGAGCCGCAGGCCCAGCTCCAGTACGCCTACGTGACCGACGCGGCCTACACGACGAGCCAGGGAACGAAAGTCAGCCTGGACAGCATCGACAGACTCATCGGCCGGGCGGGCTTCCGTCTCGGACGGGACACGGACGAAGCGAACACGGTGTACTTCAAGGCAGACATCCTCCACGAATTCCTGGGCGGCCAGAGCATCCGAGCCATGGACAGCACGGGGACGCTCTCCACGACCTATGAAAATGAAGGCACATGGTACGACGTGGGCTTCGGCTTCTCCCACAGGATGAGCAAAGACAAGTACATGTTCCTGGACGTGGAAAAACTCTTCGGCAACGACAACGAAGACACCTATCAGGTGAACATCGGTCTGAACATGGCGTTCTGATCAATGAAAAAAGAGAAGGGAGCGGGAGACCGCTCCTTTTTCCGTGCCCGGAAATTTCCGGCGCAAAATGCCGAAGCGCTTTTCAGCGGGAAGCGTTTATCGCCGGAGCGCTTTTCGATGAGAGCCGCTCATTGTCCGGCGTTTTTCGTCAGGCGCTTCCCGTTCAGAAGTGCTCCCTGCCCGGCGGGAGCGGAGATTTTTTCTTTTCACCGCGGTTTGGCCTGTGTTATAATGATTTCGCTATATCCGAAGAGGCGCGGACTTCCGGAGGGGAGACGCGTTTTTCTTTCGGCATTTCTTGGATAGAAGATCAGACACAGGAGGAGTACATGTACGAAACGTTTGAAGAACTGGGAGTGGTCCCGCAGATTTTGAAGGCTGTCGAAGATATGGGCTTCGAGGAGCCCACGCCGATCCAGAAGGCGGCGATCCCCGCCGCGCTTGCCGGGAAGGATCTCATCGGGCAGGCGCAGACCGGCACGGGGAAGACGGCGGCTTTCGGCATTCCCGTTCTCCAGCGCATCGATCTGTCCCGGCCCGCGCCGCAGGCGGTCATCCTCTCGCCGACGAGAGAGCTCGCCGTGCAGTCCGCCGAGGAGATCAATCATCTGGCGGAATTTCTGCCCATTCACGCCGTGCCGATCTACGGCGGGCAGGACATCAACCGCCAGTTCCGGGCGCTGCGCATGCATCCGCAGATCATCGTAGCTACGCCGGGCCGTCTCATGGATCACATGAAGCGCGGCTCCATCGATCTGTCTCACGTGCAGGTGCTCGTGCTGGACGAGGCGGATGAGATGATGGATATGGGATTCATCGACGACATCCGCACCATCCTTTCGTCCATGCCGGAGGAGCGGCAGACCATGCTCTTCTCGGCGACCATGCCCGACCCGATCCGCGAGCTCGCCGACACATTCCTGAAGGAGCCGGAGCACGTGAAGATCAAGGCGGCGACAGTCACCATTGATCTGATCGAGCAGGAATATATCGAGCTTCCGGACCTGCAGAAATTCGACGCTCTCTGCCGCCTGCTGGATATGCAGGAGCCCGATCTGGCGATCGTCTTCGTCCGCACGAAGCGCCGCGCCGACGAGGTGACGGAAGCCCTCAAGAAGCGGGGCTACGCGGCGGAAGGCATTCACGGCGATCTGTCCCAGGCGAAGCGCGATTCCGTCATTCGCCAGTTCAAGGAAAATACCATCGACATCCTCGTCGCGACGGACGTGGCGGCGAGAGGTCTCGATATCAGCGGCGTGACGCATGTGTATAATTTCGACATGCCCCAGGACCCGGAGAGCTATGTGCACCGCGTGGGCCGCACGGGCCGGGCGGGCCGCACGGGCATGGCGACGACCTTCGTCATTTCCCGGGAGATGGGCCAGCTCCGCGATATCGAGCGCCTGATCCGCCGCCGCATCCGGCGCCGCGCGGTGCCCACGCTGTCGGAAGTCATCGAGGGCAATCAGCGGGAAGCCATCGCGAGCCTGCGGAGCACGGCGGCGGAAGCCGGGCTGGAAGCGTACCGGGAGACGGCGGAAGAGCTGCTGAATGAATTTGATTCCATTTCCCTCGTGGCGGCGGCAGTGAAGCTCCTCACGAAGCAGCCCGATGTGACGCCGGTGCGCATCACCGAGGAGAAGCCGAATTTCCGAAAGAAGCGGTCTTCGGGACGCCGCTCCGGCAGAGAGGGCGGCGACCGCCCGCGGCGGGAAAGAAAAGACGGCGGGAAGGAACGCCCGGGCGGAGAGCGCCGCCGCGCGGGAAGCCGCCGCAGACCGGCGGAGGGACAGCAGGAGAAGCGCCGTCCCGCTCATCAGGCCGTATTCAAGCCGTATTTCCGGGAAGAATGAAATAAAATTTGAAATAAAAAAGAGCAGGCATGAGCCTGCTTTTTTGCTGCTTTTTTAAGAGAGGAGTTTTTCTTTCAGCGCCAGATAGGCGTCGGTGTAGTAAGGCCGGAGCTGGGCTTCCCGCAGGTCGTACCCGTAGGGGCGGCGGGAGACGGCGATGAGCGGCGGCGACTGGATGCGCTTCGCCACGGCGAATCCCGCGAAGAGATTCCACCATTTTTCCAGATCGGCGATGAAATCCGCCGCTGCCGGGAAGAGGTCTTTCACGGAGAGGGGCGTGCCGATATGTTCTTCCAGCGTCCCTTCCGCGTACCATGTGAGGATGTCTTCCGGCGTCTTCCGCTCCCACGGCTCGACGAAGCTGCGGAAAAGGTAATCGTGGTAGTCATAGATCATGGGGTCGCCGAGGCCTTTTTCCACGGCCTGCGCGTCGGAGAGCTCCGCGCTGGGGCGGATGGTGAAGATGCCTTCGGGAATGATCGCTTTGCCGTACCAGTCGTTCAGAAGACGGCCAAGCTGGTAGATCTGGTGCTTCCAGAGATCCGCCGTCGCCGCGAGGGCGCCTGCCATGTCGCCGTAGAGCGTGGCATAGCCGGCGGTGAATTCCGTTTTGTTGGCGTTGCACGTGAAGATGCCGCCGAAGGAGGCGGAGAGCGCGGCGAGAATGCGGGCGCTCCGGTCGCGGGCCTGCATGTTTTCCAGCATAAAGGAGGAAGGCGCGAGAGACTGCTCACCGCGCGCGGTGCGGACGGAGCAGCGGGAGAGCGTTTCCGCCGTGCGGCCGATGAAATCCCCAATGGGAATGACCGTGTACGGCGAGCCGAGGCGGGCGGCGAGATCGGCGGCGAGGCCTTTTGTCGTTTCCGAATTGTACTTCGTCGGCGTATTCACGAGGAGCACGCTGTCCGCGGGGAGCACGGAGCGGTAGAGGGCGGCGTTCACCGCGGAGTCGATGCCGCCGGACACGCCGATGACGGCGCGGGAAGCGCCGATGGCGGAGAGAAAATGAGAGACGCCGTACCGGAGCGCCGGAAGGAGCAGGTCTCCTGTAAAGGGCGAATGGGGCGTTTCCGGCGCGAGTTCTTTCGAGGCGGGGTCGAAGAGGAAGACCGTCCGCGCTTCTTCATAGGGCGCGGCTTCCCCGGCGAGGGTCCCGTCTTTTTTGTAGGCCGCCGTCATACCGTCGAAGGTGTAGCAGTCTTTCCCGTTATTCTGAAGGCCCCGGTGATTGACGTAGAGCATGGGCACGCCGAGGCGGGCGGAGGCGGCGGAGAGCATGCGGTGGCGTTTTTCGTTCTTGCCGAGGGTGAAGGGCGAGGAGGAAAGATTGAGAAAAATATCCGGCCTGTGCGCCGCGAGGAGATCCATTGGGCGGACAGCGTAATTTTCATCCCAGCTGTCTTCACAGAGAAGGATACCCGCCGAGAGGACGCCGCCTTTCACGGGGAGATCGAAGGGGCGGAGAAATTCGGCGAGCGGCAGGCCTTCCTCCGCCGCCGGGACGGAAGCGGGCGTGAAGTAGCGCCGGTCGTCGAACTGGCGGTAATTCGGGAGGAGCGTTTTCACCGTGTAGGGCCTCCGGCTCCCGCGGGGCGTGAGGAAGCGGCCCTCCGCCGCGGCGAAGGCGGCATTGTACTTCCTGACGCGGCCGTCATCCTGGAGGCGCTCCCAGTCAACAGCGCAGCTCCCCCAGACGATGACGAGTCCCCGCGCCGCTTCGGCGATGCGTCGGTTATAGGTTTCGCATTCCCGGAGGAACGCCGTCTGATCCCACAGATCGCCGATGAGGTAGCCTGTGAGGCACATTTCCGGGAGGACGAGGATATCCGCGCGGAGCGCGCGGGCCGCTTCAATCTCTTCCCGGAGCAGGGCCCAGTTGGCGCGGATATTTCCGGGGATGATTTCCGGCTGGGCGGTGACGATTCGCAGCATGTACATTCCTTCTTTCCGAAAGTTTTTTCCTTATTTTAGCATACCCGCCGCGATGGGAGCGCACCGGAAATTTTGCGGCGCTTCCGGGAAGAGCGCTCCTTTTCCCTCCGGCGCAGATGATGTATTATATACATTGAAGGAGTGTCGTATGGGAAGGTACAGAAATTATTCCGACGCGCTGAAAGAGCGGTACGGAGAAAAAGTGTATAAAGTGCCCGTGGCTCTTCCCGTGACCTGTCCGAACCGGGACGGGACGCTGGGAAGCGCGGGATGCATTTTCTGCGGGAGCATCGGCGCGGATTATGAGACGAAGGCCGTGGGCCTGTCCATTCCGGCGCAGCTCGCGCGGAGCATCGCCCATATCGGCCCCAAGTACAGGGCGAAGAAATTCATCGCCTATTTCCAGAATTTTACGAATACCTACGCGCCGCCGGAAGATTTCCGCCGGTGGATGGAGGAAGCGGCGGCGTATCCCGGCATCGTCGGCCTCGATGTGTCGACCCGGCCGGACTGCGTCCACGAGGCGTACCTGGATATCCTTCAGGACGTGTCGGAGAAGCACGGTGTGGACATCACCGTGGAACTGGGCCTCCAGTCGGCGAATCCCCACACGCTCCTCCTCCTCGGCAGGGGGCACACGGCGGCGGAATTTATCGATGCGGCGCTCCGCATCGGGCGGCGGGGCTTCGATCTCTGCGCCCACGTCATTGCCGACCTGCCGTGGGATGACCGGACGGATACCGCCGAGACGGCAAAGCTCGTGTCCGTGCTCCCGGTGACGCAGGTGAAGCTCCATTCGCTCTATATCGTGAAGGGGACGGAGCTGGAGCGGATGATCCGGGACGGGGAGACGGCGCTCCTCTCCATGGAGGAATACATCGAGCGGGCGCTTCTTTTCCTCTCCCTGCTCCGGGAAGACATTGTCGTTCAACGCATCGTGGGGCGCGCCTCCGGGCCGCTCGCGTCGTCGGTGAACGGCGGCGAACCGTGGTGGGAAGTGAAGAAGCGCATTGACGAAGCGATGATCCTCCGGGATCTCTGGCAGGGGTGCCGGTGCGATTACAGGAATGGAAAGGCAGTCCGCCGGTGGGCGGAAGCGGATATAAAAGAAGAATGACAGAAAGGGCGTGATCTTATTTCGGAAGAATATGTGCGGGAGATCGTCATGGATGATTTCCGCGAGGCATCCCGCGTTCTCGCAAAGGGGAGCAATTATCTGAAGCTCATCGGCGGCCACTACGGCTGCCAGATCGCCGGGAGAGGCAATGTGGTGCGCCTTGCCGGAGAAGAAGAAGCGGTGGAGAAGGCCTGCGCCGTCATCGAAGAACTGCGGCGCATGTCGAAACAGCGCATCTATCTTTCCGAGCAGCACGTGCGGCAGTGCATGCGCTTTCTCGATGAGGGAAAAGAGCACGTGATCCGCGAACTGGAAGCGGATACCATCAATGTGACGAAGAACGGGAAGCCCATCCATCCGCGGACGGTAGGGCAGAAACGGTATGCCGATGCCATACGGAATCATTCCATCACCTTCGGCATCGGTCCCGCGGGAACGGGCAAGACCTATCTCGCCGTGGCGCTGGGGGCATTTTACCTGAGAAACCACGATGTAGAGCGGATCATCCTGGTGCGCCCCGCCGTGGAAGCGGGGGAAAAACTGGGATTTCTGCCCGGCGATATGCAGGAGAAGGTCAATCCCTACCTGCGTCCCCTTTTCGACGGGCTCCTCGCCATGTTCGGCCCGGAAGATTTCCTCCACCTCCAGCAGAAAGGGGCCATCGAAGTGGCGCCCCTCGCCTACATGCGCGGGCGGACGCTGGAAAAGTCGTTCGTCATCCTCGACGAGGCGCAGAATACGACGGTCGAACAGATCAAGATGTTCCTCACCCGGCTGGGCTTCCGGTCGAAAATGGTCGTGAACGGCGACGTGACGCAGATCGACCTGCCGCCGCATGTGAGATGCGGCCTGACAGACGCGGTGCGCGTGCTGCGGGGCGTGCCGGACATCGCGCAGGTGCGGTTCGGCGAGGAAGACGTGGTGCGTCACGACCTGGTGGCGGCGATCATCCACGCTTATGAAGAGGACGGAAAGAGAAGAAAGCACAGAGAAGAGGCAGATCATGGAGATCACGATTAATTACAGCAACATGCGCTTTTACAGCGAGGAGCTGGAAGCGCTCATCCGCAAAGTGCTGACGAAGGGCGCGGAGCTCCAGCAGGTGAGAGACGACGCGGAGATCAGCGTGCTCGTCTGCGACGCGCCGGTCATCCACGAGCTGAACCGGACGTATCGGAATGTGGACGCGCCGACGGACGTGCTGTCCTTTGCCCTCAACGAAGGGGAAGACGACGTGCCGGAGGAAGAAACGGAGCTCGGTGATATTGTTATCAATATCGACAGGGCCAAAGAACAGGCGGAAGAGTACGGCCACACCATGGAGCGGGAGACGGCCTACCTTTCAGTGCACGGCTTCCTGCACATTCTCGGATACGATCACTACGATCCGGAAGAAAAGAAAGCCATGCGCGCCGCGGAAGAAGCGATCCTTTCCGCGTGCGGGCTGGAGCGGATCGTCAATGAAGACTGAGGAGATAAAGACGCTCATTCGGCGCGCGAAAGAAGCGCGGAAGGAGGCGTACGCGCCGTATTCCCGCTTTCCCGTGGGCGCGGCGGTACTAGCGGCGGACGGACGGATCTTTACGGGATGCAATGTGGAGAATATCTCTTATCCGGCGTCCTTCTGCGCGGAACAGAACGCCGTGGGCAGCGCCGCCGCGGCGGGCGTGAGGGAGATCATCGCGGCGGCGGTCTGCGGGAGCGCCGAGTCCTACACTACGCCGTGCGGCCTGTGCCGCCAGGTGCTTGCCGAATTTCACGTGCGCGCTGTGTACTGCGCGAGAAATGAAGACGACTATATCACCATCGACGGGAAAGACCTTCTTCCCCACGGATTTTTTGCAGAAGAACTGCGGGAGAATACATGATTCAGAAAGAACAGAAAGAAAACGCGTTTCATTCGGGCTTCATCGCCCTCGTAGGCCGTCCGAACGTGGGGAAATCCACACTCATGAACGCCGTGCTCGGAGAGAAGATATCCATCGTTTCCTCGCACGCGCAGACTACGCGCAATAAGATCACCGGCGTGTGGAATGGCGAAAACTGTCAGGCCGTGTTCCTGGACACGCCGGGAATGCACAAGCCCCAGTCAAAGCTGGGGGAAGTGATCCGCCAGGCCACGGTGGACGCGCTGGACGAAGTGGATATCATCGTATTCATCTGCGCCTGCGATGACCCGCTCGGCGCGGGCGACCGGTATATCCTGAAGCTCATCGCCGACAGGAAAGTGCCCGTATTCCTCGTGCTCTCCAAGATCGACCTCATCAGCCGGGAGAAGCTCATGAAAAAGATCGTCCAGTACAGCGGCATCTATCCCTTTAAGGAGATCATTCCGCTCTCTGCCGTGACAGGGGACAATGTGGAAGAATTTACAAGGCTCATCGCGAAGTATCTGCCGGAAGGGCCGAAATATTTCCCTGATGACATGATCACCGACCAGCCGGAGCGCAACATCGTCCAGGAGATCGTGCGGGAGAAGCTCCTTCTCCGCACCCGCGACGAAGTGCCTCACGCCATCGGCGTTTTCGCGGAAGAATTTGCGGAGCGGGACAACGGCAAGGTCTATATCCGCTGCACCATCTACGTGGAGCGGGATTCGCAGAAGCGCATCATCATCGGGAAGGACGGCGCCATGCTGCGGGAAGCGGGACGTGAAGCCAGAGAAGAGATCCAGCGTCTCATCGGCGCGCCGGTCTATCTCGACCTGTGGGTGAAAGTGTCGCGGGACTGGAAGAATAAAGATTATGTGCTGCGGGAGCTCGGCTACAAGGAGCATAAATAAAGGCCGTATTCGTTCAATGGGGGGAATGACTTATTATACCTGTAGAAGTGTTTGAATTCGTTGAAACGCAGATGGAAATGGCGGCGGGCTGCCTTTTCGCGGCGCTCGCCGCGGCACTGCTGAATGTGCTCTGCGTCAGCGTATACTCGGCCATGGCCCGGGTGCGGAAATCCTATATCGACAACAGTGACGATCAGGACCCGCAGCTCATCGAAAAGATCGCGCCGTATTACAAGAAGCCCATCTATGCGCTGGCGGGCACGCAGCTGGCGTGCATCATCTGCACGGCGGTCTTCATTTTCAGCATGGAAGAATGCTGGGAGCATCTGGTGAATACCGCGGCGGCGCTGGCGGGCATGGAATTTCCGCTCTGGGCGGAAGCGGCGGCGGAATTCGTATTCTTCGCCGTGATCATCCTCATGTACTGGATCCTGGTCTTCCGCATTCCCGGAGAGACCGCCCTCGTGAAGCCGCTGGAAAAGATCGCCGGCCGCACGTGGCTGCTGCGCCTCATCCGGCGGGTGCTCCATCCCTTCATCGTTTTCGGCCTCTTCGTGACGCGCCGGGTGATGCATCTCCGCGGTCTGTCCGCGACGAGCGAATCCGAATTCACTTATTCGGAGGAAGAGATCCGCTGCATCGTGGAAGAGAGTCACCGCGGCGGCAAGCTCTCCGCGCTGGAGAACCTGCTCATTAAAAATTCCTTTGATTTCTTCGATCTCATGACGGAAGAGATCATGATCCCCCGGAGCGAGATGGTCGTCCTCTACTACGGCGACGATGTGGCGCACATGCGGGAGGTCATCCGCCAGTCGCATCACACCTGCTATCCCGTCTGCATGGAAGACAAAGACCATATCCTCGGTTATGTGCATGTGAAGGATTTCCTGGAGAGCACCGCCGGGGGCGAGACGAATATCAAGCAGATCATCCGCAATATTCTCACGGTGCCGGAAGTCATGCCTACGCCGAAACTGCTCCAGCTCATGCGGACACGGCGCATCTACCTCGCCGTGGTGGTCGATGAATACGGCGGCACGGTGGGCCTCGTCACGCTGGAAGACATCATTGAAGAGCTCATCGGCGAACTGCCGCAGGAAAAAGATTCCGACCCCGTGGAGATCCTTGAAAAGGAAGACGGGAGCTTTGAATTTGACGGCATGGTCATCCTCGACGACATTTCCGACCGGCTCGGCATCGAGTTTACGGAAGAAGGCGGCGCGAATACCATCGGCGGACACATCTTCTCCACGCTGGAACGCATCCCGCAGATCGGCGATACCGTCGATATCGGCGGATGGAAATTTACGGTGCTCCGCATGGACGGATTCCGCGTCACCCGGGTGAAGGCGGAGAAGCTGCCCCAGGAAAAGGCGGAGACGCCGAAGGAAGACGGGGAAGAATGAAAAAGGAGATCGCTCCCGGCGAAGGAGTCATTCTGGAAGTGCGCCCGGCAGGCGAAGGCGGGCGGCGGGTGCGGCTCTTTTCGGAAAGCCGCGGACAGCAGACCGTTTTCGTGGCGCGGGGCATCATGAACCGGTGCGGCCCGGGATTTCTCTTTCCCTTCGTTCGGCTCAGGTACAGCCGGATGGAGACGGGCGCGGGAGCCGTTCTCACGCAGTACGAAGGAAAAGCTTTTTTCGATATGATGAAGCTTTCCTATGAAGAGATCGCCCGGTGGTACTATGTGGCGGAACTGGTGATGAATTTCTTCCCTGAAGGAGAGAGCGATCCCGAAGCCTACGCGGCTCTCGTGCGGGGCGCCTCCGCGGCGGGCGCGAGGAACCGGACGGTGGCGGCGCTGATCCTGGCCGTGCAGCTGCTGGCTCTCGCGGGGAGCGATCCTGCGGAAGAAGAGCCCATGGAGCGGCTGCGGCTCTCCGGGGAAGCGCGGGCGCTCGTGGAGGCTTTCCGCCGCTACGGATGGCGGGGGCCGCTCCCGGTGACCGTGAAAAAAAGCGCGTTCCTTGAGACGGCTCGGTATGTGGATGATTTCATTTCCCTCTACGGGGACGTGGACATGAAAACGCGCGGCGCTTTTCTGCAGGGGAATATGTAAAAGAAAAAAGCCATGGGAATGTTCTCATGGCTTTTCTGCTGTCTGTATTATTTTTTATTCATGAAAGATGTCATCCGTTCGCGCTGTTCCGGATCATCGAAGCAGAGACCGAAATACTGCGCTTCATGGGCGATGGCCACGTCGATATTCACGTCCCGCCCGTCGTTGACGGCGAGCTTCGTGTACCTCACGGCGCATTTGCCGCAGCTCTGGATCTCTTTCGCCGTGGCAAGGGCCGCCGCCATGAGGGACTCCTTATCGGGGAGCACCCGGTTCACAAGGCCGATGCGGAGCGCTTCGTCCGCGTCGATGAAGCGGGCCGTGTAGAGCAGCTCCTTCGCCATGGGGACGCCCACCGCGCGGGAGAGGCGCTGCGTGCCGCCGAAGCAGGCGTTGATGCCCCATTTCGCTTCCGGCTGGCCCATCTTCGCGTTCTGAGAGGCGTAGCGGAAATCGCAGGCCAGCGCCAGCTCACAGCCGCCGCCGAGAGCGTAGCCGTTCACAGCGCAGATGACGGGCTGCGGCGCTTTCTCAATGAGGGCGGTCACCTTTTCGCCGAGAAGCGCCCAGTCCCGCCCGGCGCGGGAATCCATGACGGCCATTTCCTTGATATCCGCCCCCGCGACGAATGCCTTGTCGCCGGAGCCGGTGAGGATGATCACGTCCGTGCCGTCGGCGTCCTTCATCCCTTCAAAGAACGCTTCCAGCTCCTTCATGAGCTCCATGTTGATGGCGTTCATCGCCTTCGGGCGGTTGATCGTCACCGTCACGATGCCGTCCTGATCGTCGATGAGAAGATTTTTCCAGCCAGTTGTTACCAGTGCCATAATTGACCTCCTGCTGTAAATACAATACCTTATTTTCTATTCTACCATTTCCGGCAGCCTCTTTTCGGTGCGGACAGAGAAGAAATCTTTTATAATTAATGATTGAAAAGAAACACTTGTGAAAAGGAAGGAAGACCACCATGAAAAAACTGCCTGCCATCGTCACGGAAGCGGCGCGGCCCTGGATCAGGGAACTGCCGGGGCGGGAGCTCCTGACTGAGGAGGAAGCGGAAGGAAAGGACGCGGCGGTCATCGTCGCGCGCCTCGGCGAACGGTTCCGCTTCGCCGGGAGAGGGGAGCCCGTCGTCTGCTGCGAGGCGCACGCCTTCGATCTGGCGCAGGCGGCGGAGAAAGCGGCGCAGGCTTACGAGCGGAGCCTGCTGCCTCCTTTCACGGCGGTCCTGGCGGCGCGGGCGGAAGGGAGGCCGCGGTATTTCGCTACCCCCGGCCACCACGGCGGCGCGTTCTTCCGGGAGACTGCGGGAGGGCGTCTTTTCTGCTCGCTTCTCGGCGAAGGCGTCTTCCGCATGGACTTGTCCGACTCGGACGACGCCATCGGCGACACCTCGTCCCATGAGGGCCCCGGCGGGGAAGCGGAGGCTTTCGCCGCGGAAGTCTGGCACGCGGACAGGACATACTTCGTGCTGAACGGCACCTCCGCGTCGAACCGGATCTGCTGCGCCGCGCTCCTCGCGCCGGGCGATCTTGTCCTCTTCGACAGGAACAACCACAAGTCTGTCTACCAGGGAGCGCTCACCCAGTGCGGGGCCGTTCCCGTGTGGCTGGACGCCGTGCGGAATGAGAAAGGCGTGATCGGCGGCATTCCCGCAAAGGCGCTGGATGAGGAATATCTGCGGGCCCTTGTGAGGAAGGCCGCGCCGGGAAAGGAAAAAAGGAAACGTCCCTTCCGTCTGGCCTGCCTTCAGCTCTGCACCTACGACGGCATCTTCGCCAACGCGGAAATGATCGTGAAAAAGATCGGCCCCCTCTGTGACTACATCCTCTTCGACGGCGCGTGGGCAGGGTATGAAAATTTCATTCCCTTCATGAGAGAAAAAAGCCCGCTCCTTCTTCCCCTCGGGAAAAAAGACCCGGGCATCCTTGTGACGCAGTCCGTGCACAAGCAGCTCGCCGGCTTCTCCCAGACTTCGCAGATCCAGCGGAAAGACGGCCATCTGGCGGGGAAGAAGCGCCGCGTCGGCGACGACGTATTTCAGAACGCCTTTCTTCAGCACGTATCCACCTCGCCGTGCTTCCCCCTTTTCGCGGGGCTGGAAATGAATGCGGCCATTCATAAAGAAAAGGGGCAGGGACTCTGGGCGGAAGCGGTGCGCTTCGCCGCGGGGCTCCGAAAGCGCATCCTCGCGGAATGCCATTTCTTCCGCCCCTTCCAGCCCGATACGGTCGGCGGGCGGCCCTGGGCGTCGTACGCGGCGGAAGAGATCGCGGGAGACCGCCGGTTCTGGGAGATCCGTCCCGGCGGGGCATGGCACGGATTCCGGGATATCGCGGAAGGGCAGTACCTCCTCGACCCGTGCAAAGTCCTCCTTGTGACGGAGGAAATTCCCGCGCCCGCCGCGGCGGCCTACCTCATGGAGCGGGGCATCGTGCCGGAGAAGACAGGCATGCACACGCTGCTCCTGCTGGCGGAGCCGGGGGACACGGAAGAAAAAGCGGCGGCCCTGACGGAGGCGCTGAAAGATTTCGAGCGGGCCTGGGAAGAAGACCGGCCCCTTTCCGAAGCGCTGCCGGGGCTGGCGGCAAAATATCCCGCGCGGTACGGCGGAGCGGGGATCCGCGCGCTCTGCGGGGACATGGAAGCGTTCCTCCGGGAAAACGGCGCGGACAGGCTGACGGGGAAACTCTTTGAAACGGGCGGCGTCTCCGCCATGGGGAGCCGGGAAGCGAACGACGCCTTCGTCCGGGGCGAAGGTGAGCTGCTGCCGCTCCGGGAAGCCGCCGGGCGCATCGCGCTGGAATCGGCGGCGGCCTATCCGCCGGGCATCTGCCGCCCCGCGGCGGGCGAGCGCTGGACGGAAGAGGCGATCCGCTTCTACGAATGCCTCGCGGACTTCGGAAGGAAATTTCCCGGCTTCGCGCCGGAACTGCACGGCGTCCACGAAGGAAAGCACGGCGCGTCGGTATGGGTGCTCCGGGGAAAATAGAAAGAACGGGCTTGCCGGAAGGCAGCCTGTTTTTTTGCGCTCATTTCCCGGCGCAAAACGGCGGAGCGCTTTTCATTCAGAAGTGTTTATCCTTTCGGTACTTTTCATTCAGCGCCGCTCATTTTTCGGCGGGAAAGCGGCGGGGAGCGCTCGGCGGAAACGGCGCGGAAAGTTGGAAGGCATTTCCAGGGGAGGACCTGATTTTCTGCTGCGGAAAACCCGGGGAGGTATGATAAAATAGAAAACGCAGAAAGAGAAAGCAGGGACATCACATGAAAAGACAGCAGGAAGACAATAAAAAAGCCCGGCAGGAGCGCCGGGAGAAAAAAATTCCGCCCCGCCGCGAGAGCAGGACGAGGGACGCGGGCGGCAGAGAGATGAAAAAGGACGGCCCGCTCTACGCCGGCGGACGGAACAGCGCGGCAGAGGCGCTGAAGGCGGGCCTCGTGAAGCGGCTTTTCGTGAAGGACGGGAAGAAGGATGACCGCCTTCTCCGGCTCATGGCGGACGCGGAGGAGCAGGGCGTTCCCGTCTCCGAAAAAGAAGAAAGGGAGCTCGACCGGCTCGTGCCGGAGCTGCGCCATCAGGGCGCGGTGGCGGAGCTGCGTCCCTATCAGTACGCCGATCTGGACGCCGTGCTCGACGCGTGGGAGGGGAAAGATCCATTTCTCATCCTGCTGGACGGGCTGGAAGACGTGCGCAATCTGGGGGCCATTATCCGCACGGCGGAATGCGCCGGCGCGGCGGCGGTGCTTCTCCCGGAGCACAGAAGCTGCCAGGTGACGTATGCCGCCATGAAGACCGCCGCTGGGGCGTGCGCCTACATGCCGGTCGTCCGCATCGGTAATATCCGTCAGACGCTGGATAAGCTGAAAGCGCGGGGATTCTGGGCGGTCGGCACGGATATGGACGGGGAATCGCTCTACAGCGGGGCGAACCTGAAAGGGCCCCTCATCATCGTCATGGGGGCGGAAGGAAAGGGCATGAGCCGCCTCACGCGGGAGGCCTGCGACTTTTGTGTGCGCATCCCCATGAAGGGGAAAGTGTCATCCCTCAATGTATCCGTCGCGGCGGCGCTCCTTCTCTACGAGGCGGCGCGGCAGCGGGAATGAAGGCAATGCTATGAAAGATCTGTATTTTATCGACGCATACAATGTCATTTTCTGGGAACCGGCGGCGTTTCCCAGAGATGATCTGGAAGCGAGCCGGAAGAAGCTCATCGATCTGCTCCTGGACTACGGCGCGCACAATGACGTGGAGATCGTCGCCGTATTCGACGGGCAGGGGCCGGGAGGCAAAGTGGCCGCGCGGGAGATCGCTCCCTTTTTCACGGAAGTCTTCACGCCGAAGACGATGACCGCTGACAGCTACATCGAAAAAGAATCGTATCGGCGGCGGGACGAATACCGCTCCATTTTCGTCGTTTCTTCCGACGGGCCCGTGCAGAATCAGATCCTCGGCAACGGCGCGTACCGCATGGCCGTGGCCGATCTGATGCGCGTCCTCAGCGAAGACAAGAAGGAGCAGCATTCTTTTATCACGGCGAACAACCGGGGCAACCTGCGCAATGAGATCGGCCGGAATCTGCCCGATGAGGTGCGGCGGAAGCTGGACAGCCTCCGCAAGTAAGACGGCTTGACCGGCGGCGTTCCATGAGATATACTACATATTAATATCGACGTAATACGCGCATTCCCGCAATGCGCAGGGGAGGAAGACTGTGAAGATTTTTTTAATGGCACTGGCGTGCATTGTTTCTGTTTTGCTGATCGTTGTCATTGTTTCTCAGGAACCGAAGACCGCAGGCATGGGCGCGGGAATGGGCGGTTCCGGCAATTCCATGCTCGGCGGACGCACCCGCGGCAAGGATGCGGTGCTCGCGAAAATGACCGTGGGCGTCGGCGTGGTATTCGTGATCGTGTGCCTCCTGCTCGGACGGTACATGAATACATTCTGATGATGAGAGGCTTGCAGCGGCAGGCCTTTTTATTTTCCGCAGGAGAAGTATATGGATACAAAAGGATTACTGACTTACGCCCCCGGAACGACCGTGGAAGGCGTCTATAAATCATACGGGCCGAAATTCGGTTTCCTCATCACCGATAAAGACCATGAGGACATTTATATCGCCGACCGCGACCGCCTGACAGCGGTCAATAACGACACAGTCGTCGTCAAAGTGACGCAGGGAACGACGGGCCGCCATAAAGTAGAAGGGCGGATCATCAATATTACAGAGCGCGCCAATCCCGACGTGGTGGGCACGTATGAGATGACCTCGGACGGCGGAGAAGTGACGCCGGTGGACGAGAAGATCAATATGATCATCGAAGTGCCGATGGGAAAGGAAATGGAAGCTGTCACGGGGGCGCGGGTCGTCGTGGAAGTGACGAAGTGGCCCGGACGGCAGACGAACGCGGAAGGCTTCGTGAAGGAGATCATCGGCTACGAAGGCGATAAGGGCCTTGATATTGACGTGCTCATCGCGCAGCATCATCTGTCCCATGTTTTTACGGAGGAACTGATGGCGGAGGCTGACGGCCTGCCGAAAGAAGTGGCGGTGGAAAAGGAAACGGCGGATTTCCGCGGCCTTCCCCTCGTGACCATCGACGGGCCGGACTCGAAAGATCTGGACGACGCGGTGTACTGTGAGCGCCGGGAGAACGGTCATTTCATGCTCGGCGTATACATCGCCGACGTGAGCCGGTACGTGAAGAAGGGCATGCTCCTCGATGAAGAAGCGTACCGCCGCGGCAACAGCGTGTACCTGGCGGACCGGGTCATTCCCATGCTGCCGTTCCAGCTGTCCAATGACCTGTGCAGCCTGAACGCGGGCAGCGACCGCTACGCCATGGCCTGCCTCATGGATGTCTCGCCGGAGGGAAAAGTGACGGCGGAACGCATCACCCCGGCGGTGATCAATGTGGGGCGGCGCTGCAATTACCCGGAGATCAATAAAGCTTTCGAGGAGGGCCTCGCTCCGGACGACCTGAAACCGTTCCTGCCCATGCTGGAAGCGCTCCGGGACTGCGCGAAGGCGCTCCGGGACGAACGGAAAGCGAGAGGGGCCATTGAATTTGAATTTCCGGAATACAAGATCGTCCTCGACGAAAACGGGAAGCCGCTCCGCATCGTGAAGCGCATCCGCGGCGAGTCGGAAAAAATGATCGAAGACGCCATGATCGCCGCCAATGAGGCGGTGGCCCGTTTCCTGCGGGATACGGGGGAGACCTCGGTGTACCGCGTGCATCCCGTGCCTGATCCCGACCGTGTGGAAGCGCTCCAGAAACTGACCCGCATCCTCGGCACGGAAGTGCAGGTGCCAGATGAACCGAAGCCGGCGGATCTGCAAAAGCTCCTTTCCAGTGTAAAAGGGCAGGACATCGCTTCCGCCGTAGAGGTAATGACGCTCCGCTCCCTTTCGCAGGCCTGCTACAGCACGGAAAATGAAGGGCACTACGGCATCGCTTCCGAATGCTACACCCATTTCACCTCGCCCATCCGGCGCTATTCCGATCTCATGGTGCACCGCCTCATCCGGCAGGCGCTCTTTGAGAAGCCGAAAAAGTCCGTTCTCGCCCGGCAGACGGCCTTCCTGGAAAAAGCCTGCGCCCACTGCTCGGAGACGGAACAGGAAGCGGTGGAGACGGAACGGGACGTGAACGAGCTGAAGATGACCGAATACATGGAGCCTTTCGTGGGCGAGCCCTTTGACGGCGTCGTGACCGGTGTCACCCGGTTCGGCATCTTCGTCGGCCTGGACAACGGCGTGGAAGGACTGGTGCGCCTCGATATGCTCGATGAAGAATTCATTTACCAGGAAGACACCATGACGCTTCGCGGCGCGCTCTCCGGGGAGACCTATTCTCTGGGCATGCCCGTGCGGGTGACCCTCGTCCGCGCGGACAAGACGAAACGGGAAGTGGACTTCGCCCTCGGCGAGTTCCATTCGCCTCTCAGCCTGGAGAAGAAGATCAGAAAAAGCGGAAGCTCCCGTTCCAGCGCGAAGAAAAAGGGAAAGAACGGCGGCGGGAAAGCAGCGCCGCGCACGAAAAAAGGAAAAGGGAAAAAAGGCAGAAGATAAATGGCAGAAAAGAAAAATCCGCCTGCTTCCGCGGTGAACCGGCAGGCGTATCACAATTATTTTATCCATGACACCTATGAAGCGGGCGTGGCGCTCACGGGGACGGAAGTGAAATCCATCCGCGCGGGGAAAGTGAATCTCCGGGACAGCTTCGCCAAAGTGGAAAAGGGCGAAGTCTTCCTGTGGAACGCCCATATCAGCCCTTACGAGCAGGGGAACCGCTTCAATCACGATCCGCTCCGCACGCGGAAGCTCCTCCTGCACCGCAGGGAGATACTGAAGATCGAAAACGCCCTGAAAACGAAAGGCTATACGCTGATCCCGCTCAAGATGTATTTCAAAAAAGGATACGTGAAATGCGAGATCGGCCTCGCCACGGGGAAGAAGCTCTACGACAAGCGCCAGGACATGGCGGAACGGGCGGCCAAGCGCGATCTGGACAGACGCATCAAAGAGCAGCGGTATGACTGAAATGAAAAGAGAAATAAAAAAGAGCGCCGGAAACGGCGCTTTTCTCATGCAAAAAACCGTCCGCGCGGGACGGCTTTGCTTATGGAGCGCCTAGAGGGATTCGAACCCTCGCACCTGGTTCCGGAGACCAGTGCTCTATCCCCTGAGCTATAGGCGCATGGAGATTCAACGGAATAAATTATACCATAGCCTGCGAAAATCCTCAACTGGAAGAAATCTTCGTGATACAATAAAGAAAAAATAAAAAAGGAGACGGCCATGACGGAAGAAATGGAAGAAGAACTGTCGCCGGAAGAACTGGCAGAGCTTATGCGGGCCTATAAAAAAGAGCTGGCCCATATCTACAGGACCGCCGCGGCGAAGCGGGCGCTTTTCAGCGCGCGGGGCGGAGCGGACGCGGAAAGGATGCTCGCGAAGAGCGGAGAGGAAATGCGCGCCGACATTGACGCGCTGAAAAAGAAATACGGCATCCATTACTGAGATGTTCTTGACAGAAGCGCCGGTTTATATCATGATACAGGGGAATATGCGGGCGGATCGGCCCGTGAAATACCCTGATTTGGGAGGTACTTATGCTTCTTGCTTTTGATGTGGGAAATACGAATATCGTCTGCGGCGTGTACAAAGACGAGAAACTGCTCGATCACTGGCGCATCGCCACCAATACACTCCAGACGGCGGACGGCTATGCTGTCCAGCTGGGGATGCTCTTCCAGCTGAACGGCCTGCGCTTCAGCGAAGTGGAAGATGTGATCATTTCCACCGTCGTTCCGCCGATCATTCCCATTCTCCAGACCCTTTCGGAAAGATATTTCCATGTGAAGCCCATCCTCGTCGGACCGGGCATCAAGACGGGGATGAATATCCTCTACGACAATCCGAAAGAACTCGGCGCGGACCGCATCGTGAACGCTGTGGCGGTCATCAACAAGTACGGCGGCCCGGCGATCATCATCGATATGGGCACGGCCACGACATTCTGCGTGATCAATGAAAAATGCCAGTACCTGGGCGGCGCGGTCGCTCCGGGCATCGGCATCTCCATGGAAGCGCTCTTCCAGCGGGCATCGAAGCTGCCCCGGATCGAGCTGAAAAAAGTGCCTTCCTGCATCTGCAAGAATACGGTGAGCGCCATGCAGGCCGGGATCTACTACGGCTTCGTCGGGCAGATCGACGGCATCGTCAACCGCATCAAGGAAGAAATGGAGATGCCCGATGTGACCGTCATCGCAACAGGCGGCCTCGCGGCGCTCATCTCCTCAGGCAGCACTACCATCGATATCGTCGATCCCATGCTGACGCTGGATGGGCTGCTCATCCTCTATGAAAAGAACCGCCCGGAAAAGAAATAAATTGAACAGAAGGCTTGCAAAAAAGCCGCCGGCCCGTTATAATATGTAGCACATGGCCGGTTAGTCAAACGGTTAAGACGCTGCGTTCTCAGCGCAGAGAGTATGGGTTCGAATCCCATACCGGTCACCAAAAGGAAAAGGAGCACGGAAGTGCTCTTTTTTTGTGCCTTCATTCTGGAGCGGCGTTGCGGGCGGAGGAAAGGCACAGACAGATCGGCTCCGCGCCGGAGCTGTCGTACTACGACTGGTACGGGCTCATTTCCGGCGAGGGTGCTTCCTCGGAGAATGCGGAGAGCGGCGATATTACCGTCGAGTAACGGAGAGAGAGCCTGCCGCCTCATGGGAAGGAGGGCCTATGAACAAAAAAGCAGAACTGTTTGACGCGTATCTGAAGGACAAGAAGATCACTGTCTTCACCGTGGACGAGATTAAAGACGACCCGCTCCACACGACGGTCTTCCGCTCGCACATCGAAGTGGGCGGAGCCCGTCTCCCCACCATCGTCATCCTGGACAGCAGCATCTACGCGATGATCCGCATCCTCGTCGCGCCGAAGGCGCTCCGCGAGGATAATAAGCCCGCGCTGCGGGAGCTGATGGACAGCTACAACCGGCAGTACAAGCCGTTCAAGTACTACACGGACAGCGAGGGGGATCTGGTGCTCAACACGTGCCTACTCTTCAAGGCGGGCGAGCTGGACGGCGATATGATCTATACGATGTTCGGCGTGCTTATCCGGCACCTGAATGATTCATATCGGGACATCATGAAGAGCATATGGCAGTGGCCGGGCATGAGAGAAGCGCTCCTACGGGGGCGCTTTTCTTGTGTGCGCTTTCGTTGAAGAAATGAAGGGAATCGTTTATGATAGGGGAAATCGGAAGGAGGCAGAAAACCATGGGGCTGAGAGATCTGTTTGGCCGGAAAAACTTCGGGCGGCTCGCGCCGGAGGAACGGCTGGCACGCGTTGACGGCGGCGCTCTTTTTGTGATGCAGAGCCTCATCCGCGCGGGCCATGAAGCGTACCTCGTGGGGGGCTGCGTGAGAGACCTCGCTATGGGCCTTCTGCCGCACGACTGGGACATCACCACTTCGGCAAGACCGGAAGAGACGGCGGCGGCGCTCACAGCGGCGGGGGCGCATGCTGTGGACGGCGGCGGACGGCGCTTCGGCACGATCATCGCCGTGTACGGCGGAAGAAATTACGAAGTGACCACTTTCCGCAGTGAGATGTACGGTGAGGATGCCCACCGCCCGGAGACGGTGGCTTTTGCGGATACGCTCCGGGAAGACCTCTCCCGGCGGGATTTCACGGTGAACGCCATGGCGCTCGGCGCGGACGGGACATTTTACGACGAGTTCGGCGGGCTCCGGGACCTCTCGGCGAAGAAGCTCCGCACGGTGGGTCAGGCGGAGGAGCGTTTCCGTGAAGACGCGCTGCGCCTCTTCCGGGCGTGCCGCTTCCTGGGACAGCTGGACTTTATGGCGGACGCTTCGCTGGTGGAGGGCATGGAGGGCGCTTTTCCCCGCGTGGCAGGGCTCTCTCTCGAGCGGGTGAAGGCGGAAGTGGACCGGCTCCTTGTGACGCCTCACGCGGCGCGGGGACTGGATCTCCTGGTCCGCTCGAGCCTCGCGGATACGGTGTGCCGCGTGCGGGAGCACGGGGAAGAGCAGGATGTCCCGATCCTGCCGGAGCTGTCCCATCTGGTGGCTCTGCCGCAGATGAAACAGTTCCACAAGTACGATGCCTGGTACCATACGCTCGCCGTGGTGGAAGCGGCTCCGGCGGAGCGCATTGCCCGCTGGGCGGCGCTGCTTCACGATGTGGGCAAGGGAATGCCCGGGGTGCGCCGCGTGGAAGGGGAGCGGATCACCGACCACGGGCACGATCAGCTCGGAGCGGCCATGGCGGAGGCGATCCTCCGGCGGTGGCGGTTCCCTGAGAAGGAAGTGCGCCTCATTTCCTGGCTCGTGGGCAATCACATGCATTTTCATTTCTTTGCCAACAATGAGGCGGCGGATACGAAAAAATGGGTGCGCCGCCTGGCCAGGGAGAAGACCTTCCCCACGCAGGCGGAGCTGGTGGGAGCCATCCGGGAGATGACGGCGCTGGCGAAAGCGGATATCATCGGCTGCGGGCGGCCTTTCTCGGCGACGGAAGGGCACGAAGCTTTCGGCGCGTACATGGCGGATCTGGCTGCGGCGATGCCTGTGACGGCGAAAGATCTCCGCTATGACCGGCGCACGGTGGACGCGCTGGGTACGGATATCGCCGAAGGCATGAAGAATCTGCTGGCCCGCGTGCAGAGCGGAGACTTGGAAAATGACGCGGACAGCCTGTACCGGGCGGCGGCGCGGTTCAGAAAGCGGCACAGCCATGAATAAAGAGCCGTCCATGAAAGTGCTTCACCGGCGGGCCTGGCTGTTCCTGTGCCTGATCCTGGGAGCGGCGGCGGTGGTGCTGCTCCGCCTTTTCTGGGTGCAGATCGTGGAGCATGACCGTTTCTCCGCGTGGAGCCTGCGCCAGACCCGGGATATGCAGGAGCTGTATTCCGAGCGGGGCACGATCTACGACCGCGGCGGGAAGCCCCTCGCTTTTTCCATCATGGTGAAGTCGCTCTATGCCGATCCGGGGATGATGAATATCGCGCCGGAGGAAGCGGCCCGCCTGCTCGCGCCGGTCATCCATGAGAGCGAAGGGGAACTTTTGGAGAAAATGAGCCGCGATACCCGGTTCGTGTGGCTGGAGCGCGTGATGGATCCGGACATGACGGAAGCGGTGAAAAAAGTTCTCAAGCAGTACAACATGAAAGGATTCGGCTTCATCGAAGAGAGCCGCCGGTATTATCCGAACGGCGGCCTGCTGGCGAATGTGCTCGGCTTCGTCGGTATTGACGGAAAAGGGCTGGACGGGCTGGAAAAGTCGCTGGAAGACGTCCTGTCCGGCGGCGTGAATAAGAAGCTGCTCCTGATGGACGCCAGAGGCAACCCGATCCTTCATTCGACGACGGCATCCTATACGGGCAAGGAGAGCCGGGAAGTGTGGCTGACCATCGATGAGAGCATGCAGTTCTTCGCGGAACGCGCCCTGGACCGGGCGATGGAGAGCACCCATGCCCGCGGGGGCATCGTCATCATGATGGACCCGAAAACGGGGGGCATCCTTGCCATGGTGAACCGGCCGTCCTACGATCCGAATCATTTTTACCGGGCCACGGAAAATGAATTTAAGAACCGCGCGGTCATCGATATTTATGAGCCGGGATCGACATTCAAGCCGATCATCGCGGCGACGGCGCTCGACGCGGGGACCTATACGGAGGATATCGTCTGGCATGATCCGGGAAAGATCACCGCTTCGGGCCACACCATCCAGAATTGGGACGACGAGTCCTACGGGGATGTGCGCCTGGTGGATATCCTGAAATTTTCCGTCAATACGGGCTTTGCCCACGTGGGGCTGCTCACGGGCGGGGATATCCTGACGGAATACGCGAAGCGCTTCGGCTTTGGGAAACCGACGGGCATCGAGCTTCCCGGCGAAGGTTCGGGCATTCTTTTCGACCCGGAGGAAATGCGGCCCATTGATGTGGCGACCATGTCCATCGGGCAGGGCATCGCCGTGACGCCGCTCCAGATGGTGCAGGCCTACAGCGCCATCGCGAACGGCGGAAAGATGGTGAAGCCCCACATCATCGACAAGATCAGAAACGCCGACGGCTCGGTCTATAAGGAAACGATGACGGAGATCTCCGGAACGCCCGTGAAGGAGAAGACCGCCGACGCCGTCCGCGCCATGATGGAGAAGGAAGTCTCCGAAGGGGGCGGCGGAAACGCCCGCGTCCCGGGATACAATATGTGCGGGAAGACCGGCACGGCCCAGAAGATTGACCCGGTCAAGGGCGGTTACCTGGAAGGCCAGTATATCGCGTCTTTCTGCGGATTCGGCCCGGCGGAAGATCCGCGGGTGATCTGCCTCGTCGTGCTGGACGATCCGCAGGGCATGTACTACGGCGGCATGGTGGCGGCGCCGGTCTTCTCGGAAATCATGAGCCAGACCATGCGCTACATGGGCATCCATCCGCTGGAGGCGCATCCGGGGAAGGAAACCGCTCCGCCGCCTGCGGAGGAAGAGAACGGCCTGCCGCCGCTTCCGGAGCGCGGGGCGGAGGTCGTGACGGTCCCTGATTTCCGCGGATGGTCCATGAGGGATGTCGGCGAATGGCTGAGCGGCGCGGGATTGAAATTCCGGCCTGACGGCTCGGGATTCGCCGACAGCCAGACGCCTCCTCCCTGGTCGGGCGTCCCCCGCGGCACAGCGGTAGACGTCCACTTTTCACCTGAATAAGCGCACAAAAAAAGCACTGACATGAGGATCAGTGCTTTTTCTTTTTATATGGTCTTCTCTCCGAAAACAGGATGACGAGCGGGGCGGAGGCTCCGGTGCTCGATGATGGAGAGGGCTTCCTCCATGGAGATGTCTTCTCTGCCGCCGGGCGTCTCATAGACCGCGACGGGATGCGCCGCGTCGAGCTCGCTGCCGGGGAAATACACGTATTCTCCCGTATGAGGGTCTCCGTAAATGAAGCCGGAGAGCAGGCGGCCTTCTGCCAATTTGTGTGCCATCGTATACCTCGCAGACCAGATGCGGTCGGAAATCTAAATAATCGGCGGAAGTGAGATGGAGGCGGATGCCTTCCATTTCTTCCGGGATATCATGGAAATTCTGTGTGCCGTGGATGTGGCCGAAGACACAGTCCCGGACGCCGTGTTCTTTCATGAGAGAGAGAATGCGCAGGGGGCGCCGCTTCTCATCATACGGCGGATAATGGAGCACGCAGATGATGCGGCGGGCGCCCTGCTTTTCCGCCAGCTCGATGCCCCGCAGGAGACGGCCTTCCTCGCGGCGCAGGATCGTCTCGTCGTTTTCCGTGAAATTGCGGGACGTTTCCGGGATCCAGCCCCGCGTGCCGGCCAGAGCGACAGAGCCGATCATGATGACATTGTTGTGAAGAAATTCAAAAGCGCCGCCGGTGGCTTTCGTCATCTTTGTCACCGTATCCCACCAGTAATCGTGATTGCCCCGGACGACGATCTTTCTGCCGGGGAGCGCGGCGATCCACATCAGGTCGGGCAGCGCTTCGGCGAGGCTCCCGCCCCAGGACAGGTCGCCCGCGAGAATGACTGTATCTTCCGGGCGGATCGCGGCGAGCCACGCGGCGCGGATCTTTTCCCGGTGGCCTTTCCAGTTGCCGCCGAAAATATCCATGGGTTTGGACGGCGGATCGCCGGAGAGGTGAAAATCACTGAATGCGTAAAGTTTCATGGAAATATCCTTATTCCCCGAAGTACCGGGAAGAATGAAGCGTATCGAGGATGTATTTTCTGCTGTCGCTGTCCACGACCTGCGTGATGCGGTAGCCCATGTAAAGGGGGCTCGCCGTATACCTCGGGAAGATCTTCACGCGGATACTGCCGCGGACCTGGTAGAAAAAGAGATTGTAGCTGTCGCAGGGGATGGGAAAATCGCTGAGCACGAATCGCGCCACCTGCTGGACCGCGTCGGCAAAGGCGTCCGTGTGCCCGTCTTTTTTGAGCATGACGTTGAATTCCGCCATGGAGCAGATCGGATAATCGGAGAGCGTCACATAGCAGTCCCCGTCTTCAAAGATCAGGGGGCCGAGAAAATTCTCCGGGTGGATATTGTCTCGGTAATCGTAATCGTAGAGGCCGATGATTTGCGAATGGGGATGGCGCTGCGAGCCGCCCGCGCGGGGGCCGAAATTGCGGAAATAAATGGCGGAGCGGAAATCGGGGCGCCCTGAAATTTCCAGCCATTTCTCCAGACCGAAGGAAATGACGCAGTGCAGCTCGTCTTTCGAGTACATGGAAAGGTCGCTGTCGTGTTTATCCGTTTCCACAAGAACCGTCGGCCATGTGCCGTGAAAGACAGGATATTTATTCATGAGCCAGATCATGGAGCCGCGCCGCTCAAGGATGTGGGTGAGCGTCTCCGGCCGGCAGAATGGGCAGGCGTCTCCTCTGGCGGAATAGGGCTTCGATCTTCCGATATGCAGGTCAAATTCGATGGGATTCGTCATAATTTTGTCACGCTCTTTCTGCGGGCGCACAGACGCCCGCTACAGATAAATTATATCATGGCTCCGGATAAACAGCGGAAATTTTCCCCGTGCCGGCGGAAGCCTCTTTTATTATAAAGAGGAAATATAAGGAAACGGTCAATTTGACAGCGGCAAAAAAAACTTTTTCATTTTATCAGAATAAAGTATTGACAAGAAACGACGTATCCTGTACTATATCGTCATACAGTAATTCTTCACCGAGATAAAGGAATAAAGAAAGGAAGGATCGATATGAAATGGAAAAAAGCCATAGCCGCCGGCATCCTCCTGGCGTGCGCCGCCGGACTGCTGGCAGGCTGCGGCGGAGAGCAGAAAGCGGCATCCGCTGCCGGAGGCGAGAATAAGAAGATCATCATCGGACTGGATGATAATTTCCCGCCTTTCGGCTTCAAGGACAAGGACGGACAGCTGGTGGGCTTCGATATCGACATGGCCAAGGAAGCGGCAAAGCGCATGGGCAGCGACATCGAGTTCAAACAGATCGACTGGTCCAGCAAGGAAGCGGAGCTGAAGAGCCATAAGATCGACGCCATCTGGAACGGGCTCACGATCCTTCCGGAACGGGAAAAGAACATCCTCTTCTCCCGGCCCTATGAAAATTCCGTACAGATCATCCTCGTAAAAGAGGAATCGCCCATTCAGTCGAAAGCGGATCTGGCGGGGAAAGTGGTGGCCACGCAGGAAGGAAGCACCGGCCTGGACGCGATCAATAATGAACCGGAGGTAAAAGCGTCTTTCAAGGAACTGAAGCTGTATCCCGATAATGTATCCGGCTTCATGGATCTCAAGATCGGACGCATCGACGCGATGGTCGTCTCCGAAGTGGTGGCGCTCTATTACAATAAGCAGAACAACGCGGGCTTCCGCGTGGTGGACGCCGGATATGACCGGCAGCCCGTCGGCGTCGGCCTGGCGAAAGACAATCAGGCTTTCAAGGAACGGCTGGATAAGACGCTTACGGAAATGAAGAATGATGGCACTTCGACAAAGATCTCCGAGAAGTGGTTCGGCAAAGACATTACGATCTGATAAGAAACAGGGGGAATCAAAATGAAGATGAACTGGAAAAAAGCGGCGGCCGCAGGCATTCTGGCGGCCAGTGTGATGGGACTTCTCGCGGGCTGCGGCGGTGATGGAGGAAAAGCGGCGCCCGGCAAGCCGGAAAAGATCGTCGCCGGATTGGATGACACTTTCGCTCCCATGGGATTCCGTGATGACAGCGGCAAGATCGTCGGCTTCGACGTAGACATGGCGGCGGCCGTATCGAAAGAGATCGGTGTGCCCATCGAATTCAAACCTGTCGACTGGGCAAGCAAGGAAGCGGAGATCTCCGCGGGCCGCGTGGACGCGCTCTGGAACGGCCTTACCGTGACAGAAGAACGGAAAAAGGTGCTGGATTATACCGATCCGTACCTGAATAACAAGCAGGTCTTCGTGGTCATGAACGATTCGGACATCACCGACGCGAAGCAGCTGGCAGGCAGGAAGGTCTGCGCCCAGGAAGGCAGTACCAGCCAGAGCGCCATGGACAAGCAGCCGGAAGTGCGCGATTCCTTCGCGGTATGGAAACTGTATCCCGACTTCACCTCGTGCTTCATGGATCTGGAATCGGGCCGCGCCGACGCGATTCTCGGCGACAGCGTCCTCATCAATTACTACATGCAGAAGAAACCGGGCCAGTTCCGCGTCCTGCCGGGCGTGGTCGCCAATGAAGTCTACGCGGTGGGCGTGAAGAAAGGCAATACGGAGCTCGTGAAGCTGCTGAACGAAGGCTTCAAGAAAGTCGAAGCCAGCGGCGAAGCGAAGAAAATCTCCGAGAAATGGTTCGGCACGGACCTTTCCGTGAAGCAATAAGAGCGGCGCTTGCCCGATCGGGCAGGTCATTGTATGATAGTATGGTAAAGCGGCACAGTAAAAAAGACAGGCCAGCGCCCGTCTTTTTCCGCATTTCCATGAAGAAAGAGGTTATCGCATTATGATGGAGTATATCGGCTCGATCCTGCCGGGGATGATCGAGGGGCTCGGCGTGTCGGCGCAGATCTTTGTGCTGACCTATGTGCTGTCGCTCCCCTGCGGCATCCTGCTGTCGCTAGTCCGCCTGTCCCGGCTGGGCCTGTTCCGCCGGATCGCGGAATTTTATATCTACGTTATGCGCGGCACACCGCTCATGCTGCAGATCCTGTTCATTTATTACGGGCTGCCCATGCTTCCGGGGATATCCATCCAGATCAATGATTTCTCGGCGGCGATCATCGCTTTCGTGGCGAACTATGCGGCGTACTTCGCGGAGATCTTCCGCGGCGGCATCCAGTCCATCAGCCGCGGCCAGTACGAAGGGGCGAAAGTGCTGGGCTTCACCTACCGTCAGACCATGTGGCACATCGTGCTGCCGCAGGTCATCAAGCGGGTGCTGCCTCCTCTCGGCAATGAGACGATCACCCTGCTGAAAGATACGTCCCTTGTCTACGTCCTGGCGATGAATGATCTCATGCGGGTGACCCGCTCCATCGTACAGCGTGATTTTGACACGACCGCTTTCGTCGTGGCGGCGGTCTTCTACCTGGTGTGCACCTTTGTGCTGACCCGCGCTCTGGCATGGCTGGAAAAACGCTATGCTGTCTATGAAGAATGAGGTGGCTCCGATGGCATTTATCGAAATGAAAAATATCCGGAAATCGTTTGGCAGTCAGGAGATTCTTCATGGCGTGAGCCTCTCTGTGGAAAAAGGGGAAGTGGTCTCCATCATCGGTCCCTCCGGCGCGGGGAAGAGCACTTTCCTGCGGTGCCTCAATAATTTGGAGACCATTCAGGGCGGCTCTATCCGGGTGGAAGGAGATTACCTGGCGGAAGAGAAAGACGGGAAAGTCGTCTATGCGAACGACGCGCTCTCCCGGAAGATCCTCGGAAAGATGGGCATGGTCTTTCAGTCGTTCAATCTCTTCCCGCACATGACCGTACTGGACAATCTGCTGGCGGCTCCGGTGTATGTGAAAAAAATGAAAAAAGAAGACGTCATGCCCACAGCGGAGCGGCTGCTTCGAAAAGTCGGTCTGTGGGATAAAAAAGACGTCTACCCGGGGAGCCTTTCCGGCGGGCAGAAACAGCGCGTCGCCATCGCGCGGGCGCTCACAATGGCGCCGGAGATCATGCTTTTCGACGAGCCGACGAGCGCTCTCGATCCGGAGCTCACCGGCGAAGTGCTGAAGACCATCCAGCAGCTGGCCGACGAAAACATGACCATGATCATCGTCACGCACGAGATGGCCTTTGCGAAATCCGTATCGGACCGCGTCCTATTCATGGTGGACGGCAGTGTCGAAGAAGAAGGAACCAGCGGGGAGATCTTCGATCATCCGAAGAGCGCCCGCACGCAGGCCTTCCTGAAATCCATACTGAGATAAAAAAGAGGAACAGCAAAAGCTGTTCCTCTTTTTCGTTTTCTGTTTTTCCGGAGCTGTCAGATACCGGAGCCGCCGTCATGGACGGTCACGTCTTTCAGCGTCCGGGAGAATGGCGCAGGCCCGGAAGAGATCGGCTTCATGAGGCAGATGATACAGGGGTTTGTCATTTCAGATTTCTCCTTACGTTTCTGCTGAGATTACTGTATCATTAAAGCCGGGCCGGAAGGCAGGCGCCGTGGGAAACGGCATCGGAAATTCCTTGAAATAGCCCTGCCGTTGAAATAAAATAAATGAAAATCGAAGGAGTTTCGGGAGGAAAAACGAATGAGCCAGGTGCAGAAAATAACGGAAGATATATATTGGATCGGCGCCAATGATTTTTCAGCGGGCCGTTTTGAAAAGATCCTTCCCATCACACGGGGGATCACGTACAATTCTTATTTTATCGACGATGAAAAAACGGCGGTCATCGATACGGTGGACGCCCATGTGACCGATGAATTCCTGGAAAAGACAGAGGCGCTCCTCCGCGGGCGGCCGCTGGATTACATCGTCATCAACCACATGGAGCCGGACCACAGCAGCGCCCTCCTGGCACTGGCGCGTCTTCACCCGGAGGCGAAGCTGGCGGGAAGCGCGCAGGCGCTCCGTCTGTTTGAACAGTTTTTCCACTGCCCCATGAAAGAGCGCTACACCGTGACAGGCGAAAAGACAACGATCGCCCTCGGGCGGCATACGCTCCGGTTCCTCACGGCGCCTATGGTGCACTGGCCGGAAGTGACGTTCACCTATGATGAGAAAGATCAGGTCCTCTTCAGCGCGGATGCTTTCGGCTGCTTTGGCGCGCTTCAGGGGAGCGTCTGGGCCGATGAACTGGATTATGAGGAAAATTATGAGGCGGAAGCGCGGCGCTACTACGGCTGCATCGTATCGAAGTACGGCCAGCAGGTGCTCGCTGCCCTTCGGAAAGCGTCGGCGCTCGATATCCGCATCCTCGCTCCGCTTCACGGCCCCATATTCCGCCGGGGAGAGGACAGAAAGCGGATCATGGAAGATACGGCGCGCTGGGCGGAATGGAAGCCGGAGAAGACGGGGGCGGCTCTTTTTTATACGTCTGTCTACGGAAATACGGCGGCCGCCGTGCAGAGCCTGGCATGGAGACTGCGGGAAAAAGGCGCGGAGAACGTAAAGACCGTCGATCTCTGCCGGACGGATATGTCCTATGCGCTGGCGGATGTCATGACTTTTTCCCATCTTGTTTTTGCGTCCACCACGTACAATATGGGGCTTTTCCCGGTGATGCGGGCTTTTCTGGAAGGGATCGGAGACCATCTGGTGAAGAATCGCCGCGTTGCGCTCATCGGCAATTCGTCGTGGGCGCCCAATGTGGCGGGAAAGATCATGAAAGAAATGACGGCAGGGTGGAAAGACTGCGCGCTCCTGGCGGAGCCGGTGCATATCCTTTCCGCTCCCGGCCCGGCAGAGGAAAAGTCGCTGGACGATCTGGCCGCGGTCATCGCGGCGGACATGGCGGCGCGGAAAGAATAAGGAATGATGAAAAAAATATGGATGGCCGCGGCGGCGCTTTTCGTGGCATTTGCCGCGGCGGGATGCGGCGCGCCTTCCGTGAAGACTGTGCGGGCGGAAAAATCGGCGCAGCCTTTTGTCTATGAGGAGGAGGCCCCGGCGGAAGCGCTCCATGCGATGACGGTGACGCCGCGGGTCTCCGGGCCGATCCTTACGGAGATTCCCGCGGAAGGAACGGCCGTCCGGGCGGGGCAGCTCCTCGTGCAGATCGACACAGCGGAATATGCTGCGCAGAAGGCGGAGCTTCAGCAGCGCATCGCTTCGTCAGGCGCGGCCAGGGCGGCAGCTCCGTCTGCCGGAAACAGTCTTGCCGATTCTCTTCTGAAAGAGGGGATCATCACGAAGGCGGAATATGCCCGCCTCGCGGCGAAAAATCGTCCCGCGGCTCCGGCGGCGGGGAGCGCGGCCGGTGAAGCGGCGCAGATCGCCATGAGCGCCGTGCAGCAGGCTATTTCCGACTGTACGATCCTTTCGCCCATTGACGGCGTCATTGCGAAGAGCTATGCCGGAGAGGATAAGATGGCCGCCGCCGGCCGCCCTCTTCTCGTGATCCGGCAGAATACGCCGGTGATTCTGAATATCCAGATCCCGTCCATTATGGACGCAGTCATTCAGAAGGCGAAAGATGAGAAGACCATGACGGTGACCATCCGGGACACGGAGAGCGGCGCGGTGTGGTACGGCGAACTGAAACCGCAGCCGAACAGGGACGGCGATCCGTACACGGTCTGTTTCGTTCAGGCGGACAATCCGAAAGATGAGATCAAGATAGGGAAGACCTATACTGTCCGCATCGACAGCGGTCAGAAAATAGAAGGATACGCCGTGCCCGCATCGGCTTTCGTGCGGCCCGATCAGGTGGCCATCGTGAATGCGGATGGGCTGGTGGACGTGCGCACCGTGACGGCGGCCGGCGGCGGAGACGGCGAGCGGGTCATCGTGAGCGGCCTGGAAGAAGGCGACCGGGTGATCGTGAGTCCTTCGAAAGATCTCCAGCTGGGCATGAAGGTGCGGGCGCAGTGAAGTGGCGAAGAGAAGACTATGAGGGAAGTCCTGTCGATACGGCGCGGAAACTGATCGGCGCGCTCCTCGTCAGGGAAACGGCGGAAGGCCGTACAGCAGTCCGCATTACGGAGACGGAAGCCTACGGCGGCTGCTTTGAAGGGAAGCCCGACGACGGGGCCCATTCTTTCCGGGGACGCACGGCGCGGACGGAAGTGATCTTCGGCGAGCCCGGCCGCGCGTACGTTTATCTCATCTACGGTATGTACTGCTGCTTCAATATCGTCTGCGAAAAAGAAGGCGTCCCGGGATGCGTGCTCATCCGGGCAGGCGAACCGGCGGAAGGGCTGGCGCTCATCAGAAAGCGGCGGCCGAAAGCGAGGGGCCAGCTCCTCACCTGCGGACCGGGGCGTCTCTGTCTTGCCATGGATATTGGGCGGGAAATGAGCGGCGCTGACCTGACCGGCGGCGGACTGTGGGTCGAATCGGGCGCGCCGGCGGAGATCGAGACGTCAAAACGAAGAAATATAGACTACGCGGAGCATGGAAAAGACTTTCCCTGGCGCTTCACCATGAAGGGCAGCTTATGGATCAGCAAATGAACGCTTCTCAAGGAGAGGCGTTCTTTTTTGCTGCGCTTTTTGAGCGGACGGCGGGAAATGAGCGCTCCTCAATGAGCGGCGGCCGCGGATGAGCGCCCTTTCATGGCGGAGACGGCGGTTTTCTTATATAATAAAAAGCGATTGAATACAGGAAACGGACAGGAGAGAGAAAATGAAACTGCTGCGTCTCATTCTGCATGGATTTAAATCCTTCGCGGACAGGACAGAAATATCTTTTGCCGGCGGCATCACCATGATCGTCGGGCCGAACGGCTGCGGGAAGAGCAATATTTCCGACGCGGTCCGCTGGGTCCTGGGCGAGCAGAATGTGAGAAATCTCCGCGGTCAGAAAGCAGAGGACATCATTTTCGCGGGCTCCGCTTCCCGGAAGGCGAAGAACGGCGCGGAAGTGACGATGGTCCTGGACAATACGGCCCGTGAGCTTCCGCTGGATACGGCGGAGGTGTCCGTGACGAGGCGGGTACTCCGCAGCGGGGACAGCGAGTTTTTCATCAATCAGCGCGCGTGCCGCCTGAAAGATATTCAGGAGCTCTTCGCCGCGACGGGGCTGGGGAAAGGGTCGCTCGCCATCATCGGGCAGAACCGGGTGGATCAGGTGCTCTCCGCCCGGCCGGAAGAGCGCCGTCTCATTTTTGAAGAGGTCGCGGGCATCAGCCGGTACCGCATGAGGAAGGAAGAGGGCCTGGGGAAACTGCGCCGCACGGCGGAAAATATGGACCGCGTTCGGGATCTGACGGCGGTGCTGGAGGAACAGCTCGGCCCCATGGCGGAAGCGGCGGAAAAAGCAAAGGTCTTCCGAGGACTTATCGAAGAGAAGCGCGCCGCCGAAGCGACGGCATCCCTGCTGAAATTGTCTGCCGCGCGGCGGATGCTGGCGCGGTATGAGACAGAATGCCGGACGCTTTCTGATGAAAAGGCGGAATGGGCGGCCAAACTGGCCGGAGCGGAAGCGGAAGGTGCGGCGCTGGCGGAAAAGGCGGCTGCTCTTACGGAAGAGAGCCGCCGTGCCGCGGAAACGGCAGGTCTCCGGCAGCGGGAAATGGATCGGATCGACGGGGATTACCGGGTCAAAGAAACGATGCGGGCCCATGCGGAAGCGGAATGCCGCCGTCTGGAGGAATCCTCCGCGGGGCGGGCCGCCGCGCTGAAAAGGCTGAAAACAGAGCTTGACGAAGCGGAAACGCGCCGGGAAACAGCGGAAGCAGGACTCCGCCGCGCGGAAGAGGCGCTCCATGCCGCGGAAGAAGAGAAGACGCACGCGGAAGCGGCGCTTGCCGGGGCGGAAGAATCTCACCGCCGTCTGATCGACGAAATCCGGGAAAAAACGGCGAGGCGGGACAGCGCGGAACAGGCGCTTCTCCGGCTGCGGGAAGAAGAGGAGCGGCTGGCGTCAGAGACGGCACGCCTGGAAGAAGAAAAAAAGGCGGCGGAAGAACGGGCAGGCAGTGCGGATTCCGCGCTCGCGGCCCTTTTCTCGGAAGAAGAGGAGCGGACCCGCCGCATGGCGGAACTGGAAGAACAGGGACGCCAGAAAAAAGAGAAAATGAAGGCCGGAGAGACGCGGAGCTTCTCTCTTCTGAACGCGTGGAACGAAGCGCGGGCAGGCGCGGCGCAGGCAGAGGGAGAAAGGCGGTATCTGGAAAAGGCGGACAAGGAGCACGCCAGCTTTTCCAACGCGTCCCGGACGGTGCTCCATGCCGACGAGCCGTGGCAGGCGCACATCCTGGGGCCGCTGGGAGAGCTCATCCGTGTGCCGGACGCATACACGGATGCGGCGGAAGCGGTACTGGGCGGTACGGTCTCCTATATCGTGACGGATACGGCAGAAGCGGCGGGCGAGATCATCCGGTGGATGAAGGCGCGCGGCGCCGGGCGGACCACTTTCTACCCCATCGACGCGATGCATCCCCGGTTTTCCGACGCGGCGGAACGGGAAGCGTCCCGTGAAAAAGGAATACGGGGGATCGCGGCGGATCTCTTTTCCTGCGGGCGGGAGATCGAAGACCTGAAAAAAGCGCTTCTCGGACGCGTGCTCATTGCGGAAGATCTCGACACGGCGCGGAAAGTGGCGAAGAAATATAAATACCGCATGACCATCGTCACAATGGACGGGCAGCTGATCCGCCCGGGCGGCGCCATGACCGGCGGATCCATGCGGAAGAAAGCCAACACGTTCTTCGGCAGGAAACAGGAGATCGAAGCGCTACGGGAAAAAGCGGCGGCTGCGGAAAAGGAAGCGCGGCGGCTGGCGGAAGAGAAACAGTCGCAGGATGAAGAGAACGCCCGGCTCTCCGACGCGCTGTCTGCGGCTCGGGAAGCGTGGCAGGCGGAAAACGCGGAAGCCGCCGCGGCGAAAGTAAAGAAAGAGAATTTCCTCCGCATGCGGGAAGAAGCCCGCGGGGAAGCGGAAAAGGCAGGGGAAGCCCTGAAGATAACGGCAGAAAAACAGGCGTCTTGCGGAGAAGAAAAGCGTGCTGTTGAGGAAAAGCTCAAAACGCTGCGCTCCATCCCGGAGATGCCGGAAGAAGAGAAGATCCGTCCCCTGCGGGAACGCGCGGAAGCCGCCGCGGCGGGCCTGACAGAAGCAAGCGTCGCCGCAGCCAGGGCGGAAGAGGCTTTCCGCAGGGCGGGGGAGATCGGAGAAGAAAAACGGACGGCTCTGGCCTCAGAGGAAGAACGGGGGAAGCGCGACGCGGAAGAACTGACTGTGAAGCGGGAAGAAGAAGCGGCTCTGGCGGAAGCGATGAAAGGTCTGTCCGCTGCGTTTGAGCAGGCAAAGGCGGCGGGCCGCGCGGCAGCGGAAGAAAGAGACCGGCTCCGTGATGAAGCGGACGGCCTGGCGGCGGCGTGCGGAGAAAACGAAAAACGCCGCCGCGCCGCACAGGATGAGCTGATGCGGCTGGAGCGGAAACTGGCAGAGCGGGAAGCCCGCGCGGAAGAGCAGAAACGGCAGGAGCGGGAAGAAATAAGCAAGCTGGAACTTTCCGGCTTTACGGAAGCATCAGCGGAAGCGGTGCGGCTCGAAGGCAATTCGCAGGATATGAAGGACCGGCTGGCTTCGCTTTCCGAAAAACTGACAGCCCTCGGTCCGGTGAATCCCAATGCGGAAGCGGACTATGAAATGGAGAAAGAGCGCCTCCGGGCTTATGAGAACCAGCTGGAAGACCTGAAAAAGGCCCAGGACGGGCTGGAGAAAGTCATCCGCGAGATCGATACGACCATGGCGGCCCATTTTACGGAGGCATTTTCCCGGATCGACACGGAATTTGGGCGGATCATGCAGCTCATGTTCCCAGGAGGCCGCGGGAAGCTGGAGCTTACCGACCGGGCGGATCCGCTGGAATGCGGCGTCGAGCTCTATCTGGATCTTCCCGGCAAGAAACGCCAGCCCCTTTCCCTGATGTCCGGCGGCGAGCGGGCACTCACCGTCATCGCGCTCCTCATCTCTTTCCTGGCGTACCGGCCGGCGCCTTTCTGCTTCGTCGATGAAATCGACGCGGCGCTGGATGACGCCAATGTGGAGCGTTTCAGCCGGATGATGAGAGAATACAAAAAGCGGGCCCAGTTTATCGTCATCACGCACAGAAAAAAGACGATGGAGTATGCAGATACGCTGCAGGGGGTTACAATGGGAGAAAAGGGCGTCTCTTCACTGGTGACTGTCCGGATGGAAGACTATATCAAGGAGGAATAACATGGGATTTTTTGACAAGATCAAAAAAGGGCTGGAACGCACCAAAAAAAGCCTGATCAAAAGTATAGAGACTGTCGTCATCGGCTACGCGAAGATCGACGAAGATTTCCTGGATGATCTGGAGGCGGTGCTTCTGACGGGCGACCTGGGGGTGCGCACGACGGATTACCTGATGCGGCAGATCCGCCGCGGCGTCCGCGAAGGGGAGATATCCAATACGAACGAAGTGATGCCGTACATGCAGAAGATCGTGGCGGATATGCTGCGCTCTCACGGGAAGGAAGAAAGAGAGCTCCACCATCCGGAAGTGTACCTGATCGTCGGCGTGAACGGCGTGGGCAAGACGACGACCATCGGGAAGCTGTCCAGTCAGATGCGCAAAGAAGGGAAAAAAGTGCTCCTCGCGGCGGCGGATACGTTCCGCGCGGCCGCTTCCGAGCAGCTGACCATCTGGGCGGAGCGCACCGGCGCGGATATCGTGAAGCACGCGGAAGGCGCGGATCCGGCGGCGGTCGCTTTTGACGCGGTGTCGGCGGCCAAAGCGCGCGGCGCCGACGTGGTCCTCATCGATACGGCAGGACGGCTTCAGACGAAGGTGAATCTCATGGAAGAGCTGAAAAAGATCAGCCGCGTGGTGAAGAAAGTCATCCCCGACGCGCCGCATCAGACGCTGCTCGTCCTCGACGCGACGACGGGGCAAAACGCGGTGAGCCAGGCCAAATCCTTCAGCGAGATCGTTCCGCTCACCGGCGTGGTGCTGACGAAGCTCGACGGCACGGCCAAGGGCGGCGTGGTGCTCTCCATTACGGAAGAGCTGCATGTGCCGGTGGAATATGTGGGACTCGGCGAAAGAGAAGACGATCTGCAGAAATTTGATCCCGATGATTTTGCGAGGGCTCTCTTTGAGACGGAAGACCACGTGCTGGAAAAGAGCACAAAAATATAAAATACGGAAAGGCGCACGGAGAATGCGCCTTTTCTGCGGCCTGCGGATGATATAATAAAATATCAGGAGGGCGGGTCTTCCGCCTGTGCGCAAAGGAGGCACCATGTTTACAGCGACAACGATCCTGGCCGTAAAAAAGAACGGCCATACCGCGGTGGCCGGCGACGGTCAGGTCACGATGGGGAACGCGGTGATTATGAAGAATACCGCGAGAAAGGTGCGCCGTCTCTATCACGGCCGAGTCATCGCCGGATTCGCGGGTTCGGTGGCCGACGCGTTCACGCTTTTCGATAAATTTGAGGCCCGCCTCACAGACTGCAGCGGCAATCTGCTGCGGGCGGCCGTGGAATTCGCGAAAGACTGGCGGCGGGATAAAATGCTCCAGAAGCTGGAAGCGCTGCTCATCATGACCGACGGGGAGCATCTTTTCCTCGTGTCGGGCAGCGGCGAAGTCATCGAGCCTGACGACGGGATCCTCGCCATCGGGAGCGGCGGGAATTATGCCCTTGCCGCTGCGCGGGCTCTCGCGGCAAATACGGATCTCTCCGCGCGGGAGATCGCGGAAAAATCGCTGCATGTGGCGGCGGATATCTGTGTGTACACAAATCACAATGTCATTGTGGAGGAAATCTGAATGAACGGAGAATTGACGCCCCGACGGATCGTGGCGTACCTGGATGAATACATCGTAGGGCAGAAAGAGGCGAAGAAATCGGTGGCCGTGGCGCTTCGGAACCGGTGGCGCGCGTCCTGCCTTCCCCGGGAGATCGCTAAAGAGATCATCCCGAAAAATATCCTGCTCATTGGTCCGACCGGTGTGGGGAAGACGGAGATCGCCCGGCGCATCGCGGCTCTGACAGACGCGCCTTTCGTGAAAGTGGAAGCGACGAAGTATACGGAAGTGGGCTACGTGGGGCGCGACGTGGAATCCATGGTGAGAGACCTCGCGGAAGAAGCGGTGCGGCTGGAAAAGAAAAAAGCCTCCGCCGCGCACGGTAAGGACGCGGAGGAAGCGGCGGTGCAGAAGATCGGAGAGATCATGTGGCCTGTGAAAAAGCAGGAAACCCGGAATCCCATGGAGATCATTTTCGGCGAGCGCCGCCAGGAACAGGAGGCGCCGGATCCGGAAAAGGCGGAGCGGCGGGAAGCTTTTCTGGAGCGGATCCGCCGGGGAGAACTGGACGACAGGACGATCGAAATCGAAGTCAAGGATAAAGGCCGCCTCTCCGGCATGGGGGACAATGAAAATATGAATCAGCTCTCCCAGATGCTCTCTTCCATGATGCCGAAGCAGACAAAAAAGAAGAAAGTGACTGTCCGGGCGGCCAGAGAGATCCTCGCGGAAGAAGCCGCCGACGAGATGGTGGACATGGACGCCGCCGCTGACCGGGCGCTCCGGAATGCCGAAGAACACGGCATCATATTCATTGATGAGATCGATAAGATCGCGGGAAGAAACGGTATTTCCGGCGGGCCGGACGTATCCAGAGAAGGCGTGCAGAGGGATATCCTGCCCGTGGTGGAAGGCGCGACAGTCAAAACGAAGTACGGCATGATGAAGACCGATCACATCCTCTTTATCGCGGCAGGCGCTTTCCATGTATCCAAGCCGAGCGACCTCATTCCCGAACTGCAGGGACGCTTCCCGATCCGGGTGGAACTTTCCAGCCTGGGACGGGAAGAATTCCGCCGCATTTTGACGGAGCCGCGGCAGGCGCTGATCCGGCAGTACAGAGCGCTCCTCAGCGCGGAAGGCGTGGAGCTCTCCTTTACGGAAGACGCGCTGGACGCCGTGGCGGATATCGCCGCGAGAGTCAATACGGAAACGGAAGATATCGGCGCGCGGCGGCTCTATACGATCCTGGAGCGGGTACTGGAAGATCTGTCTTTTGAAGCGTCCGATCTGGAAGATAAGAATGTCGTCATCGACGAAGCGTATGTACGGCAGAAACTGGGAAAAGTAACGGAGAATATCGACATATCCAACTACATCCTGTAAGAAAAGGCCGCGTCCGAAAGGAGCGGCCTTCCTTTGTTTTTTTGAAAATGTCATAAAGTTGACGGGAAAAGACAGGCTGATTATAATAAGGAAAATTTAAAGACATGAGAATTTTTTATACAAGTCACATCGGAGGATGGAATGAGAAACGAAATTCTGGAGTATTTTCGGAAAGCCAATGGAGAGTTTGTTTCCGGGGAGCAGATCTCGCAGGATCTGAACGTATCCCGTACGGCGATCTGGAAACAGATCAATGTATTAAAATCGCGGGGATATATTTTTGAATCCAGCACAAGAAAAGGATACCGGCTGATCTACGCGCCGGATCTGCTGACGCCGCTGGAACTGATCGGAGCGCTGCGGACAGAGACGTTCGGGCGGCGCATGATCTATCTGGAATCGACGACATCTACTAATGAGGTGGCAAAGAAACTGGCCCGGGAAGGCGCGGAAGAAGGGACGATCGTTGTGGCAGAAGAACAGGTCTCCGGCCACGGACGGCTCACGAGAAATTTCTTCTCCCCCTTCGCGAAGGGCATCTGGTTCTCCCTCATCCTGCGTCCGAAATTCCTGCCCATGGAGGCGGCGAAATGCACGCTCATGGCCGGTGTGGGCGTGTGCCGGGCCATCCGCCGTATGGGCCTTTCCGACTGCGGCATCAAATGGCCCAATGACCTTCTGTACCATGGAAAGAAAATGGTGGGTATGATCACGGAAATGTCCGCTTCCATGGAGAAGATCGATTACATCATCATCGGCATCGGCATCAACACGGGTACGAAAAAAGAGGAATTCCCGGAAGCGTTCCGGGAAAACGCCACTTCTTTTATTAATGAAGGTGTGGAAGTTTCCCGCAAAGAACTGCTGGCGGCGGTGCTGCTCGAACTGGAGAAAGAATATAAGATCGCGCAGGAAGAGGGCTTTGATAAAGTGCTGGAAGACTGGCGTGAACTGTCTGTGACGATCGGGCAGGACGTGCGGGTCATCTTCGGCGATGACAGTTTTACAGGGAAGGCTGTAGACATCGATAAGGACGGCTGCCTCCTCGTGGACACGGGAAAAGAAGTGACCCGGGTGATCGCCGGGGACGTCTCCATCCGCCCGGCGGATCAGCCTGTCAATCTGGGAAGATAAAAAAAGGATACCGAAGGGTATCCTTTTTTCATGCAAAAAAATAAGGCCCGCGGAGGGCCTTGTTTCAGAAACAGCCGAAAGGAAAATTACTGACGGCGGGGGATCAGATCCTCCGCTTTCAGCGTGCCTTCTTTTGCGCGCTGCGCGAATTCCGCAGTCGCCGTGAAGAGGACGTCGCTGGAGCTGTTCAGCGCGGTCTCGCAGGCGTCTTCCAGAACGCTGATGATGAAGCCGATGCCGACGACTTGAGCGGCAAGGTCATTGCCGATGCCGAAAGAAGCGCAGGCTACCGGGATCAGCAGCAGGGAACCGCCGGCCACGCCGGAAGCGCCGCAGGCGCCGATGGTGGAAACGATGCAGAGAAGGAGCGCTGTCGGAAGATCGACGGAGATGCCGAGCGTATTGGCAGCGGCCAGCGTCAGTACGGAAATGGTGATGGACGCGCCGGCCATATTGATGGTCGCGCCCAGCGGGATAGAGATGCTGTAGGTGTCCGGATTCAGGCCGAGGCGTTTGCAGAGGCTGAGATTGACCGGGATATTGGCCGCGGAGCTTCTGGTAAAGAAAGCGTAGATCGCGGACTCACGAAGCGTCGCGAAGACGAGGGGATAAGGATTCTTGCGGATATTGAAAAATACGATGGCCGGATTCATGACGAGCGCCACAAGGAAGTACGCGGAGATCAGCACGCCCAGGAGCTGGATGTAGCCGATCAGGGCGGAGAGGCCGCTGTCGCCGACGGACTGCGCGACGAGGCCCATGATGCCGAGAGGCGCGCAGCGGATGACCCACTGGACGACCATGGTCATGGTCTTGGCGATGTCGTCAAGGAATGCCTTGGAGCCGTCCGTGCCGACGCGGCGGAGCGCGATGCCCATGATGATGGCCCACGCGAGGATGCCGATATAGTTCGCATTCAGCAGAGCCGATACCGGATTGTCGACGAGGCTTATGATCAGATTGTGGAGCACTTCCACGATGCCGCTGGGCGGATTGATCTCCGCATTGGCCACTTTCAGGTCAAGCGTGGACGGGAAAAGGAACGACAGGGACACGCCTACGAGGGAGGCGCAGAATGTCCCGAATATATACAGGACGATGACAGGCTTCATGTTGGCTTCGCCGTCGGATTTTTTCTGCGCCATGGCGTTCATGACGAGGAAGAAGACGAGGATCGGAGCGACGCCTTTCAGTGCCCGGACGAAGAGATCGCCGAAAATCGTGACGGCCGGCACAGCCGACGGAACGAATAGGGCCAGCAGGATGCCGATGACGAGGCCGACCGCGATCTGCTTAATGAGAGCGATCCGGTTCAGCGCATTTTTTATGCTTGTAAACACAACCCATTCCCCCTTTTACATAGAATTGTTTTTTCCATGGGTAATGTATATAGTATACCCTGCGGGAAAACTTTATTCAAGCAGAGAATTATTTTAGTGAATGGTTTCATGATAAAAATGAATGGATGGATGAATAAAACGCGCTTCTTGTTTTTCGCTTTTCATCCATTTCTGCTTTTCCTCGAAGCGCCGGTCATTGAGCGGCGGAAAAAGCCGGCGCGGTTTTCATTGAGGAGCGCCGCGCAAAGCTTTTGTGCAGGCAGAGCGGCTTTATGTTAAAATAACCATGTATATGGAAAAAACGGAAAGCGCTGCTTTTCCGATCTTCTTCTGCGGGAGGAATATATGGAGCGAATCGGACTGCTTGCGGGCGTCGGGACGCTGCCTGTGGAATTTTTGCAGGCGGTGAAGAGCCAGGGATATGAAGTCGTGTGTGTGGCTGTGATCCCCGGCGTCGATCCCCGGCTCAAAGAGCTTGCCAATGTATATTACGATATCAATGTGGCAAAACTGAACAAGATCATCAAAACGCTGGTCAGCGAGAATGTAAAAGAAGTGACCATGCTCGGAAAGGTGACGAAAGAATGGCTCTTCAAAGGGCTGCATCTGCCGGATATGCGCGCGCTGAAGCTGCTGAACCGCCTTCGTAACCGCAAGGATGATACGATCATGCTGGCGATCGTGGAAGAACTGGCCAAGGACGGGATTTCCGTTCTGGATCAGACGAAGTACCTGAAGCCGCTCATGCCGGGGCCGCAGGTCTTCACGAAGAAACAGCCGACGGAAGAGCAGATGCGGGATGTGGCTTACGGATTCTGCACGGCAAAGATGCTGGGCGGCATGGATATAGGGCAGACAGTGGTCGTGAAGAATCAGGCCGTCATGGCGCTGGAAGCCATCGAGGGGACCGACGCGTGCATCCGGCGGGGCGGAGAACTCGGAAGGGGCGGCGCAGTGGTCGTCAAGACGGCGAAGCCGAAGCAGGACACCCGTTTTGACGTGCCTGCCGTCGGCATGCAGACGCTGCGGTCCATGATGGAGAGCGGCTGCACGGTGCTTGCCATCGAGGCATATCGGACTTTGTTTGCGGAAAAGGAAGAAGTGATCCGGGAAGCGGACAGGAAAGGAATGATCGTCATGTCCGTGGAGCAGGGGCATTTATGAAAATCATGTTCTCTGCCGGAGAGGCGTCGGGCGATATGCACGCGGCGGCAGTGGCCGCCGCGATCCGGAAAACCGCGCCGGATGCGGAGATGTTCGGCATGGGCGGCGGCGGCATGGCCCGCGCGGGCGTGCGGATCATTTATGATATCCAGAATCTGGGGATCATCGGCGTAGTGGAGGTGATCCGGCACCTGCCCCTCTTTCTCCGGCTGCGGTCGTTCCTGCGGGAAGCGATGATCCGGGAGAAGCCGGATGTGCTGGTATGCGTCGATTATCCGGGATTCAACATGAAGATCGCCCACGAGGCGAAAAAGCTCGGCATTCCGGTGGTGTACTATATTGCGCCGACGATCTGGGCGTGGAACAAGGGACGGGCGAAGCCGATCGCCCGCGATGTGGCGCAGGTCGCTTCTATTTTTCCTTTTGAGGCGGAAGCATACAGAAAAGCCGGCGCCGCGGTCACCTTCGTGGGGCATCCCCTGGCAGACGTGGTCAGGCCATCCATGACCAGGGAGGAGGCTCTGCGCTTTTTCCGGGCCGACGAAGGAGCAAAAAGGGTGCTCCTTATGCCGGGAAGCCGGAAAAATGAAGTGGCCGGGCTCCTTCCCGTCATGCTGGACGCGGCGAAGCTCCTGCAGAAGGACGGGAAATGCCAGTTCTTTCTGCCACGGGCGGAAACGATCCCGGAAGATATGCTGGCGGAACTATTGAAGACGGCGCCGGAGCTTTCCGTACAGGTGACGGAAGGGCATCAGTATGACCTGATGCAGATCTGTGATGCCTGCGTGGCGTCTTCCGGTACGGCCACGCTGGAAACGGCGCTCATGGAGCTTCCCACTGTGCTGGTGTACCGGCTGGCGGCGTTCACCTGGTTCCTGGCGCAGCATCTGGTGCATGTGAAGTACGCGGGCCTTCCGAATCTGCTTCTGGACAGGGAAGTGACGCCGGAGCTTTTGCAGGATGCGGTGACGGCGGAAAATATTTATGCGGTGATAGGGCCGTGGCTGACAGATGAAACGGCGCGGCAGGCAAACATTGAAGGGCTCAGAGCGGTGCGGGAAGCGCTCGGCTCCGGCGGCGCGGTGCAGCGCACGGCGGAACTGATACTCAGAACGGCGGGGGAAGTCCATGGATGGAAATAAAAAAATGAATAAATTCAGGGGATACCGGCGGCTGCTGTCTTTTCTGTGGCCCTACTGGCGCCATCTGCTGCTGGCCGTCGTCTGCATGATCTTCGTATCCGGCTCGAATCTGATCGTGCCTTGGATCATCAAAGACATCGTCGATCAGGTACTGGCAGAAAAGAACGTGCAGATGCTCTACATGGTCATCGGCGCGATCCTTGTGATTTTCCTGATCCGCGGCGTTACCACATTCGGGCATCGGTATCTTATGGGGTACATCGGGCAGCGGGTGATCACCGATCTGAGGCAGCGGCTGTTCTGTCACCTGCAGAAGTTGTCCATTTCCTACTATGACCGGCGGCGCACCGGGGAGATCATGAGCAACGTGACCAACGATATCGGCGCGCTCCAGACGGCGATCGTCGATAATTTCGTGACGCTCGTACAGGAAGCGGCCATTTTCGTGGGTTCTTTCATTTCCATGATCTACCTGCAGTGGAAACTGACTGTGCTGTGTCTCGTCATCGTGCCGATGGTCTCCTTTATTATCAAATTCTTCGGGAAGAAGCTCCACGCCAGCGGCCGCACGGTGCAGGAACGGCTGGCCGACGTGACCTCGCTCCTCCAGGAAGTCATTCAGGGCGTGCGCATCGTGCGGAGCTTCAACCGCGGAGAATATGAAGAAAAGCGGTTCAGCGCGGTGAATGAGGCGAATTTCAAGGCCAATATCCGCACGATCCGCCAGTCCAGCCAGCTCACACCTTTTGTGGAATTTTTCTCAGCTCTCGCCATTACCGTGATCATCTGGTACGGCGGCATGTCCGTCATCGACGGCGTCATGACGTCAGGCGAGCTGATCGCCTTTCTGATCTACGCCATCAATCTGGCCAATCCGACCCGGCGCATCGCGGAAGCGGTGGGGAACGTGCAGAAATCTCTCGCCGCGGCGGACCGGGTCTTCGCGACGCTCGATACGAAGCCCGATGTGCAGAATAAACCCGGCGCGGCGGCGCTGACGGTCAGCGAAGGGCGGGTGGAATTCCGCCACGTGGCGTTTTCCTACGAGCCGGGAAATCCGGTGCTCACGGATATTAATTTTACGGCGGAACCCGGCCAGACCGTGGCGATCGTAGGGCCTTCCGGCGCGGGGAAAACGACCATTGCCAATATCCTGCCCCGATTTTACGATGTGACCGGAGGCGAAGTGCTCATTGACGGGACGGACATCCGTGACGTGACGGTGAGCTCCCTTCGGGAACAGATCGGCCTCGTGCCGCAGGATACGCTTCTTTTTAATACGACGATCCGGGAAAACATCCTTTACGGACGGCTTGACGCTTCTGATGAAGAAGTCTGGGAAGCGGTGCGCGCGGCCAATGCGGAGAAATTTATCAAAGAACTGCCGAACGGCATTGAAACAAAAGTAGGCGACCGGGGGCTTGTCCTTTCCGGCGGGCAGCGTCAGCGCATTGCCATCGCCCGGGCTCTCCTGAAAAATCCGGCGATCCTCATCCTCGATGAAGCGACGTCCGCGCTCGATACGGAGAGCGAGAAGATCGTGCAGGACGCGCTGGACCGGCTCATGGTGGGCCGCACATCTTTCGTGATTGCGCACCGTCTCTCCACGATACGGAACGCCGATCAGATCCTGGTCATTAATCACGGCGTCATCGAAGAACGGGGGACGCATGACGAACTGATGGAAAAGGGCGGATTGTATCATGAACTGTACACCATGTCCGCCAGACAGGCAGAAGGGATGGTCTGATGTATTGGGTTTATAATATCTGTCTTGTGGCGTACTGGATTCTGCAGATTCCGCTTCTGATCTACCGTCTGATCTTTGAAGAAGGGTTTTATGACCGGCTGAAACAGAGCGCCGGCGTCATGCCCACTCCGACGCTGGAAAAGATCGCCTATCACAACGCGATCTGGGTGCACGCGGCGTCGGTGGGCGAGGTCGTCGCGGCCAGCCCCATCGTGAGAGAACTCAAGCGAAAGTATCCCGGCGAGATGGTGGTCGTTTCCGTCGTTACGGCGACAGGCCACAAAATGGCGCAGCGCATCATCCCGGAAGCGGACGGGCATATCTTTTTCCCTTTTGACCTGCCGGTCATCACCAGCCGCATCGTCAAGATCGTGGATCCGAAGATCATCATTCTGATCGAAACGGAGCTCTGGCCGAATTTCCTCCGCCTCGCGTGGCAGAGGAATATCCCTGTCATGATGATGAACGGACGGATCAGCGACCGTTCCATGAAGCGGTACTCCCTGATCAAGCCGGTCACGGTCAAAATGCTGAAACAGATCCGCCGTCTGTGCATGCAGTCGTCTTTTGACGCGGAGCACATCATGGCGATGGGGGCGGATCCGGATCGGGTCGTCATCACGGGAAATACGAAGTACGATCAGACGTACGCCACGGTTTCCGAGGAAGAAAAGACAGCGCTGAAAAAGGAATTTCATTTCGATCAGGCCGGGCCGATCATAGTTGCCGGAAGCACGCACAGCGGCGAAGAAGAGATCGTCATGCGCACGTTTAAAAAGGTGCTGGAGAAATATCCGAATGCCCGGCTGCTGATGGCGGTGCGGGAGATCACCCGGGCTGCCAATGTGAAGGCGCACATCCGCATGCACGGATTTTCCGTGATCCGCCGTACGGAAATGGGGACAAGCGAAGACAGCGGCAGGCCCCATCAGGTGGTCATTCTCGATACGATCGGCGAGCTTGGGCGCCTTTACAGCCTGGCGGATGTGGTTTTCGTAGGCGGCAGCTTTGTCAAGGTGGGCGGCCATAATATCCTGGAGCCCGCCGCGCACGGCAAACCTGTCTTCGTGGGGCCGTATATGTTTAATTTCAAAGAAATTTTTGAGCTCCTCCAGAAACGGGACGTCTGCATCATGGCGAAAAATGAAGCGGACTTCACAGAAAAGCTCATGGCTCTGCTGGCTGATAAGGCGCGCATCGCCGATATGGGCAGAAAGGCGCTGGAAGTCGTCCGGGAAAATCAGGGGGCGACCCGGAGAAATATTGAGAATTTTGAAGAGCTGATCGGACAGTATCATGTAAAGCTGAAGGAGGCGCCCGATGAGCTTTGAGTCCTATGTGCTCCGTCTGATGGCGGAGGAAGAGCCTGGGATTGCCGGGCGCGCTGTGCTCAGCGGCCTGGCCCTTCTGGAGAAAGCATACATCCGGGGCGTCGAGAAGAAACGGGCCGGAGACAGCGCCGGGGCGGTGCATGCGGGTATTCCCGTGATCAGCGTGGGCAATATTACCGCCGGAGGCACCGGAAAGACACCGTGCATCATGTATCTGGCCGCCTGTCTGCAGAAAAAAGGCGCCGTCCCCGCCATTCTGACGCGGGGATATCGCGGAGGGCTTGAGAAAAAAGGCGGGATCGTATCGGACAGGACATCTATCCGAGTCACGCAGGAAGAAGCAGGCGACGAGCCCTTCATGATGGCGAGAAAGCTGCCCGGCGTGCCTGTCATCGCTGGGAGAGACCGCACGGTCTCGGCGGCGGCGGCCAAAGCGCTCGGCGCGGATGTGCTCCTGCTGGACGACGGGTTTCAGTACTGGAAACTGGCGAGAGATCTGGATATCGTCCTGATCGACAGCACGAATCCTTTCGGCGGCGGGCGGGTGCTGCCGAGAGGTCTTTTGAGGGAACCCATGGAAGCGCTGGCTCGGGCAGGTCTCTTTATCCTGACAAAAGCGGGACAGACAAACGGAACTGAACGGGAAAAAATACGGAAAGAAATTCAGCAATACAATCCCTGCGCGGCGGTTATTGAGGCCGATCATGCGCCGAAAAGTCTGATACCGATCGGGGAGTGGCCGAAAGTCAGGCCGCTTTCCGAACTGCCGGCGCGCAGCGTGTTCCTGCTCTCCGGTATCGGCAATCCCGGCGCCTTCCGCAGGACTGCGGAGGAAGCGGGGCTGGATGTCAGGGGAAGCATGGCGCTTCCCGATCATCACGGCTATGCGGAAGAAGATCTGCGGAAAGCCGCGGCCGAAGCGGAAGCGTGCGGCGCGGAATGCATCGTCATTACGGAAAAAGACGCGGTAAAAATAAAGGAACATCTGCATTGGAACGGCGCCGGGGCCGTGCCGGTCTATGTTCTCGGCATTGAAATGACCTTCTCCGGAGACGGGGAAGACATATTTATAAAAACAGTGGAGGATATTTTATGAAAATTGCATGCATCATTCCTTCGCGATATGAATCAACGCGGCTTCCGGGGAAACCGTTGCGGATGATCCACGGGAAAACGCTGATCCGCCGTGTCTATGAACGGGCGGTCATGGCGAAAGTGCCCGATGCTGTGCTGGTCGCGACAGATCATGCGGCCATAGAAGAAGAAGTCCGCCGTTTCGGAGGCATGCCGGTCATGACGTCTCCCGCATGCCCGACGGGAACAGACCGCCTGGCGGAAGTCATCCAGCAGTATCCCGATTTCGACATCATCGTCAATGTTCAGGGCGACGAGCCGATGATCGATCCCGATGTGATCGACAGGCTGGCGCTCCTTCTGAAAGATCATCCGGAACTGGATATGGCGACAGCGGCAGTGCCGCTTGCGGAAGAGGAATATGACGATCCCGCGGCGGTCAAGGTCGTGGTGAACCGGAAAGGGGAAGCCCTCTATTTTTCCCGGTCCCTGATTCCGTATCCGCGGAACGGCTTTGCCGCGGAGCCGCTGAAACATGTGGGCATTTATGCATATAGAAAAGATTTTCTGGCTGCTTACGCGAAAATGGAGCAGACGCCTTTGGAAAAAACAGAATCTCTGGAACAGCTCCGCGCGCTGGAGATGGGATACAGGATCGGCGTGATCCGCGAGGAGACACCGGGCATCGGCATTGACACGGAAGAAGATTTGAAAAGAGCGGAAGAATATTTTGAAAGGGTGGAGAGAGAATGAAAACGATCCAGGTAGGAAATCTGACACTTGACGGAAGCCGTCTGTTCCTGATCGCGGGCCCCTGCGTCATTGAAGGCTATGAGCGTACGCTCATGATCGGAAGAGAAGTCAAGAAAATCTGTGAAAAGCTCGGAGTTCAGTACATTTTCAAAGCGTCTTATGATAAAGCGAATCGGTCTTCGTTCCATTCCTTCCGCGGGCCGGGCCTGGAAAAGGGACTGGAAATTTTGCAGGCAATCAAAGAAGAGCTGCAGGTGCCGGTCCTTTCCGACGTACACGACGTGACGCAGCTCGACGCGGCGGCAAAAGTGCTGGATATGATCCAGATCCCGGCCTTTCTCTGCCGCCAGACCGATCTTGTCTACGGCGCGGCAAAGACGGGCAAACCGGTCAATGTGAAAAAAGGCCAGTTCATGGCTCCGGAAGACATGAAAAATGTCATTGAAAAAATGGAAGAAGCGGGAAATCAGAATCTGGCCGTCACGGAAAGAGGCGCGAGCTTCGGCTATCACAATCTGGTCGTGGATATGCGTTCTTTTCCCATCATGCGGCAGTTCGGCTATCCGGTGATCTTCGACGCGACGCACAGCGTGCAGCTGCCCGGCGGCAACGGGACTTCCACCGGCGGACAGAGGGAATTTATTCCTTACCTGGCGCGGGCCGCGGCGGCGTCCGGCGTGGACGGCTTCTTCATGGAAGTGCACGACAATCCGCCGGAAGGGCTGTCTGATTCCACAAACATGCTGTATCTGTCCTCGCTGGAAGATCTGCTGAAAGATCTGATCGCCATTGACAATGTCGTGAAAAAAAGAGGATGATTTTCCGCGGGATAAGGAACAATGCAGATGAATCGTTTCAAATTTCATGTATAATATGAATATGGGATTTTTAGAAATAAATTTCCCGATTTATGATGCGGAAAAACGGAAGATCCTTTTAAGAGGGTTCATCTGATTGACAATAAGCAGGAGGCGTCATGTCTGTTCTGGATATTGCGGCGCAGGTGCTCAGAGATGAGGCGGCGGCCGTTCTTGACCTTGTAGATAAACTGGACGGGGAATTTGAAAAGGCGGTGAAGCTGATCGATGATTCTCAGGGCCGCGTCATACTGACGGGAATGGGCAAATCCGGCCATATCGCGAGGAAAGTGGCGGCCACCATGGCAAGTACTGGGACGCCGGCGTTCTTTCTTCATCCGGCGGAAGCGATCCACGGCGATCTCGGCATGGTGACAAGAGCCGATGTGGTGATCGCGTATTCCAACAGCGGGGAAACGGCGGAAGTCGTCAATATCCTGCCGTCGGTCCGGCGCATCGGAGCTAAGCTCATCGCCATCGTCGGAAAGACAGAATCCACGCTCGCGAAAAATGCGGACGCCGTACTGGACGCAGGCGTCAAGAAAGAAGCGGGGATGCTCGGCCTTGCGCCGACGAATTCGACGACGGCGGCGCTGGCGCTCGGCGATGCGCTGGCTATCAGCCTCATGGAAGAGCATCATTTTACGGCGGATCAGTTTGCCGTATTCCATCCCGGAGGATCTCTCGGGAAAAGGCTCCTCATGACCGTGGAGATGGCCATGCATAAAGGAGAGGACAATCCGGTTATTCTGGAGACGGCGTCTGTAAAAGACGCGCTCTTTGTGATGACTGATAAAGGGCTGGGTGCTGTCAGCGTGGTGGACGGAGCGGGACAGCTGAAAGGCCTGATGACCGACGGCGATGTGCGCCGCGGACTGAATCAGGGCACAGATTTCCTGAATCATCCCGTGGGAGAGGTGATGACGGCGCATCCGCTGGTCATTACGCAGGGCAAACTGGCGGCGGAGGCTCTCCATCTGATGGATGAGCACCGGCCCCATCCGATCACTGTCCTGCCTGTAGTCGATGAAAACGGCCGGTCCGTAGGCATGATCCACGTGACGGATCTGCTGCGGCAGGGAGTCATGTAATGAGCGGGAGATCGATCCGCCTCATCGCTTTTGATGTGGACGGGACGCTCACTCCGGGCACGCTGACGATCGGTGCGGCCGGCGAAATTTTTAAAGTATTTTACGCGAAAGACGGCCTGGCCATTTCTCTGGCGCATAAACTGGGGTATGTTACGGGCTTGGTCACCGGACGGACGTCGGAAGCTGTGGAAAAGCGCCGTGAAGAACTGCATATGGATTTTGCAGTGATGGGCGCGGCGGACAAGATCGCGGTTATGGAAGAGATTCAGAAGCAGTACGGGATCTCTTGGGAAGAAACGGCGTACATGGGCGATGATCTCAATGATCTGGCCGTGCTGGGAAGAGCGGGCCTTGGCGGCGCGCCTTCCGACGGCGCGGAAGAAGTCAAGCAGGCAGCCGGCTTCATTTCCCGCTTTCCCGGCGGCAGGGGCGCTGCGAGGGAATTTATTGAATACATTCTGAAAAGAGAGGGGCGCTGGGAGGAAGCTCTGGCGCTTTTCCGTGAAGAAAAGATCGCAGCAAAACAGTAGAGCTGCGCTTTTGGCAGGTAGAGGAATCAGTATGTCAGGTCATATCAGATATGCAGTTTTGAAGGGAATCAGCAATCTTCTGTGCCGGTGTTCCTATGACAGGATATTGTCCATCGGCGCCTTTTTGGGGCCCCTTGTCATGAACCGCATCGGGAAGCAGAAACGGCGCGGGCTGGAGCAGATCAAAATGGGGCTCCGGTGCGGCGACGATGAGGCGGAGCGCATTCTTCAGCGGGTATACAGGAATATCGGGATGTCTGTGATGGAAATGCTGTATATGCCGCGGCTGGTAAGGGAAAAAGATCACATCAATGATTATGTGCGCATCGAGCATCCAGAATATCTGGAAGCGGCCTATGCGGAAGGGAAAGGAATTGTCGGCCTTACGGCGCATATCGGCAACTGGGAATGGCTGGGCGCGGGGCTCGCTCTGCACGGCTACCCCACGTCGGCGATCGGCAAAAAACAGGCTGATGACGCGCTGATGAAGATCATCAACGATTACCGCGCGCAGGCGGGGCAGCATATCTATCTGACTGGGACGGGCGGTTATGAAATGATCGCGGCGGCGCGGGCCATGAAGAAAAATCATATTCTCGGCTTTCTTTCCGACAAGGACGGCGGGAAAGCGGGCATCCCCGTATGGTTCATGAATCGGATATTTTCTTTCCCGCAGGGGCCGGCGGTCTTTGCGAAAAAATTCAAAGCGCCGATTCTGCCGATATTTATTACGAGGGATGAAGATCTCCGCCATACGATCCGTCTGGGGAAACCGTTCCATTTTGAAGAAACGGACGATAAGGATGAGGAGCTGATCCGTAATTCGCAGAAAATGGCGGAGATCATGGAGGATTTCATCAAGGAATATCCCTATGACTGGATGTGGTTCCAGCATCTTTTCTGGACAGAGCCGGAAAAGATCAAAATGCTGCGTGAGATGAAGGAAAAAGGGAAAATACTATGAATAAACGGTGGGTGATGGGCGCAGCCGTTCTTGCCGTGATGGCAGGGCTGTATTTCCTCTTTGCGGAGCCCGGCGGCGGAGAGGGAAGCGCGGTATCTGTACCGGCCATGGAATTTTCCGATTCAGAGATCCATGAGCTGCAGGACGGGCAGGTCGTATGGAAGCTGAAAGCCGGTCATGTGGCGCTGGGGGCGGATAAAAATACGGCGCAGCTCACCGATATAGAAGGCTATTTTAAAAACGAAGATATGGAACTTCAGATCCGGGCGGAGCGCGGCGAGGCGAAACGTGCGGAAAAGACGCTCTATTTGGAAGGAAATATCGAAGGGAGAACGGCGGACGGCGCTGTTCTCCATGCGGAAAATCTGACGTATGACGGCAAGACAGGCCGATTGTCTTCCAGCAGTCGGTTCACCGCGGAAAAAGACGGAAAAATTCTCACTGCGGATTCCTTTATTGCCGACAGGGTCCTGCAGCGGATAGAAGCCAGAGGGAATGCACGGCTGGCGGAGAAAGGGGACGCGCAATGAAACTTTTATATGCGGCGGCGGCAGCGCTTTTGATCGGTGCCTGCGGCGCGGGCACAGCGGCGGCAGACGATATCAGTGCAGATGTGCTGACGTATGACGGCGCGGCAAAAGTCGCGACGGCGGAAGGAAATGTGGTTATTCACGCCGATGAAGGCGCGACCATGACGGGAGCCAGTGGAGAATATCATTTTTCCGACGGCTCGGCCTATCTGACCGGCGGCGTACATTATGAAAAAGGCGCCCGCGTCATGACAGCAGATACTGTACACATGCTGGGCGATAAGACGGTCCGGGGTACGGGGAATGTAGATCTCTATGACGGGGAGACGGAACGGTCGCTCCGCGGGGAGACGGTCACATACAATCAGGATACGGGATACAGCCTGGTGGAAGGAAACGCGTTTGTTTCCACGCCTGACGGCAGCCTGACGGCGCCGAGGATAGAAGGAAACGCCAAGGAGATCCGTTTCACTGCGTCCGGCGGTGTGCAGTTCCAGAGCGATGTACATCAGCTGACCGGTTCCGGGGATCAGGCTGTGTATACGAAATCCCCGAATGCCGACGATGGGAAAGTGGTGCTTACAGGGAACGCGCAGGCCGTACAGAACGGCAATGCCTTCCAGGGACCGGAACTCGTTTTCCGCCTGTCGGATAATTATGTAGAAACCAAAGGACGGAGCACGCTGGTCATCACGAATACATCCGGAGCGTCCGGGGAATAACGGGAGATACGCATGAAGATCGAGACACATCATCTGATCAAGCGCTATGGGCCCAGAACCGTTGTCAATGACGTCAATGTAGAAGTCGCGCAGGGAAGCATCGTAGGACTGCTCGGGCCGAACGGCGCTGGCAAAACCACAACCTTTTACATGGTCGTCGGCATCATCCGGCCGGATGAAGGCGATGTGACGGTGGACGGGATCTCCATCAAAGATATGCCTATTCATGAAAGACACCGCTTCGGCATCAGCTATCTGCCGCAGGAAGCGTCGATTTTCCGGAAGATGACAGTATGGGAAAATCTGATGTCCTTTCTGGAGACGCGGAAAGAGCTGACTCCAGAACAGCGGGAAGAGAAAGCGAATTCTCTTCTTGCGGAATTCCATATTACCCATGTCAAAGATACCGTAGGCAGCGCGCTGTCCGGCGGCGAGCGGCGGCGCGTGGAGATCGCCCGGTCGCTGACCATGGATCCGGCCTTCATCCTGCTGGATGAACCGTTTGCCGGCGTCGATCCGCTGGCGGTCGAAGATATTCAGCACGTGGTGCGGCAGCTGAAAGACCGGGGGATCGGCATCCTCATTACCGATCACAATGTGCGGGAAACACTGCGTATCGTCGATCGGGCCTACATCCTTTCAGAAGGAAAGATTCTGCTGAGCGGGACTTCTGAGGAAGTTGCCTATAATCCGGTGGCAAGGAAATATTATTTAGGAGAAAGTTTCACTTTATGATGAATTTGGAAGAGGGAAGGGATTCCTGATGCGCATCCTGGACAAATATATAATTAAGGAATTCCTTGGCCCGTTCTTGTTCGGCATCGCGGCGTTCACAGCCATTTTTCTCGGGTCGGACACGCTGATGAAGATCGCGGAATACGTCACGAAGTACGGCGCGTCGGCACTGTCGGCGTTTAAACTTTTTATTCTGGCGATTCCGTCCATTGTGGTCTATACCTTTCCCATGGCAGTGCTCCTCGGTTCGCTGATGTGTTTCTCGCGCCTTTCTTCGGCGAGCGAGCTGATCGTCATGCGCACTTCCGGGCAGAGCTTCCTCCGGCTGGCGGCCCCGATTTTTATCTTGGCGTTTTTCATCAGTCTCGGCGCGGTGGCGTTCAATGAATATGTCGTGCCCTGGACGAACAATACGTATCAGCGCATCCTGAATACGGAAGTCCGCCGGAATTTACAGCCTGACGCGACCGATCATATCGTGATCCGCGACGTACAGGGCGGGCAGATCACGCATCTCCTGTATGCGCGGCGCTATGATCCGTCTAAAAAGGAACTGCAGAATATCACAATTCAGGAATTTGAGAATGAACGTGCTGTACGGGTGGAAAATGCGCCGTCCGCAGAGTGGAGAGACGGCGCTTGGTATATGAAAAACGGCGTCATTTATGAATTGGCCAACGAAGGGACAGATCGGATGATTCATTTCCGGGAGCAGGTGATCCCTTATGCGCAGTCACCCAGTGAGATTCAGAAAAATCAGAAAGATCTGGATGAGATGACGATCCGGGAAATGCGGGAGCTCCGCATGGCGTACCGCGCTGCTCATGAAGATACAGCGGAAATTGACATGACGGTGCAGCAGCGGTTTTCGCTGCCCATGGCGAGCTTTATCTTTGCGCTGATGGGATCGCCTCTCGGGGTGCAGCGGCCGCGGTCGTCTTCTTCCATTGGCTTCGGGCTGTCTGTAATCATTATTTTCCTGTATTATGCGGTCATGACGTTTACCGGTTCCATGGGGAAAGGTCATGTCATTCCGCCTGAGCTTGCGGTATGGATTCCGAATTTTATTGCGCTGCTTGTCAGCATTTATCTGATCAGGAGAGTGTCCCGCTGATCGGCAGGAGGAACTATGTTTATCGGCGTCAGCATATTTCTTGTGCTCATGGTCATGGGCGGATTGATCGCCTACTTGGGAGATAAAATCGGCTCCAAGGTAGGCAAGAAGCGCATGACCCTTTTTGGGTTGCGCCCCAAGTATACGTCCATTATTGTGACGATCATTTCCGGTACGCTGATTTCCTTTCTGACAGTCGCGGTGATGGCGGTCGTCAATGAGAATGTCCGTGTCGCGTTGTTCGGTCTGAATAAACTGTACGCGGAAATGGAACAGCTCAATCAGGAGATCGCCGATAAAAACAAAGCCCTTGATGAAGGAAAGGCGCTCCTTGCCAAAAGGACGCAGGAAGTGGCGGATATGGAGAGGCGCACCGGGGAGATTTCTTCGGAACTGCAGCAGGTGGAAGCACAGCGGAGCTATGCGGAAAGCCAGCTCTATGTAGTACGCCGCGCATATGAGGAAGCGCAGAAAGATGTGAAGGCATCGGCGGAAGAGATCAAGGAGCTTGAAAATACCAAGCAGGAGCTCACCGGCACGATCAGCCGCCTTGATGAAGAAAAAGAATGGCTCATCAAAAATATTGAAAATATCCGTGAAGGCACGGTGATCTTCCGGGCAGGACAGGTGCTGACGTCGGCCGTCGTCGATGAAAATATGACGGAAGAGACAGCAGCGCAGGTGTTGGGAAGCGTTCTCCGCGATATCAATACGGCGCTGAGAGAACGCCTCAATATTCAGGATGAAAACGCCGTGGTGATCAATGTCCAGCGCCGGGAATTTGAAGATACGGTGCGGCAGATCACGATGTCGCCGGTAAAAAAGCTGGTCCGCGTCAGAGCCGCCGGCAATATCATCCTCGGCGAGTCGACGATCGTGGATTTTGATATCCATGATAATCTTCTTGTTTACCGGCAGGGGGAAACCGTTTATTCTGCCGACATGGCGGAGTATGGGGCGTATAAAAATCACGATCTTAAAGTGCTGCATTTCCTGCGGGACATCAATACCGCCGCAAAGGAGAAAGGTGTGCTGCCGGACCCGATCACCGGGAATATCGGCCAGCTCGATTCCAGGGAAATGCTTGATGTGATTCAGCAGGTGAAAGAACTGGACGGCCGCTGCCGGCTGGTGGCGACGGCGAAACACGATGTATACACAGCCGGCCCGGTTGTGATCGATGTGGCGGTGGTGCGGGAATGATACTCGCTATTGATCCGGGTTCGCAGAAGACTGGCATGGCTCTTGTCCGGGAAGACGGCAGCCTTTTCCGCAAAGCGGTCGTTCCTACGGAAGAGCTGGGAGCTCATATTCTCAGGGCGATGGATGGGAACGAAGTCCGTGCGGTCGTGATGGGGAACGGGACGCGTCATAAAGAACTGAAGGCCCTGGCGGAAGAAGCGCTGAAGAAAGGCGGATATTCCATTGCTGTTTCCTTGGTGGACGAGAAGTATACGACGGAAATGGGGACACAGCGGTATTGGGCGTGCAATCCGCCGAAAGGCTGGGCCCGCTTTCTGCCAAAGGGCTTTCGTACAGTACCGGGGCCGGTTGACGATTATGTGGCCTGGGTGATCGGTCAGATTTATTTGGGCATCGTTAAAGCGGAAGACGCAGGTCATAAAAAAGTATGAAGACAGGCCGGAAGGGCTGTTTCCTTTTTGGAAAAGAAGAAATCATTTTCAGATTTGACAAGAGAAAACGAATATATTACAATTGAAAAGTACTTTTGAAGGTACAACGGGGTATAGCGCAGTTGGTAGCGCACCTGCTTTGGGAGCAGGGGGTCGCCAGTTCGAGCCCGGCTACCCCGACCATATATGTCTCAATAGCTCAGCTGGATAGAGCAACCGCCTTCTAAGCGGTGGGTCGGGGGTTCAAATCCCTCTTGGGACACCAGACTTGTTCGGATGGTCGGGCACAGGACACGGGCGCTTGCCTGGAGAAAAAGGATCCGTTTCGGGTCCTTTTTTCATGTCTGTTTTTCTCAGTACGGTTCAGCGTGTTTTTGAGAGTTGGTAAGGAGTATCCGCAGAAAGAAAACATCTGTGAGAATATTCAAAAAAAATATCAGATCTTCTTGACTTTTTCCGTAAAAGGGTTGAATTTTCTTTTTTTCAGTGATAATATAAAAATTCATTTCAGGGAATTATTTGGGAAGGTGCAGCGGATGAAAATTTTCTCACACCGATGCGCATTTTTCTGCACAGAGACCCGATTCCATTTATATTTCTGCCTGACAAGCAGGCAAAGGAGCATTCTATGGCGGCAAAAACGACACAGTTGGCAAAATGGATAGAGGAGCTGCGTGAATACTGCACCCGCGAGGGCGTAGTGCCTTACGGAGCGGTGATACGTTTCGTGAAGCAGGAAAAAATGACTCCAAAGCAGTTCGATGCGCTTTGCGAAGGACTGAACGCGGCGCACATAAATATAGACTTTGAGGGGATTGAATCAGAAGATTTTTCTTCCGGCGCTTCCGGAGCTGAGGACGGGGAGGAGCCGGATATGGATGATATCATGGCGGAAGAGGAGTCTGATGACGACGGCGGAGACGGCGAAGATAATTATGATCTCAGCATCGATGAAAGCGACGTCAAATATGATTCCGTGCACATGTATCTCAAGGAGATCGGCAGCATCAAACTGCTGAGCAGCGAAGAAGAAATCCGCCTGGCCCAGGCTATCGAAGCCAGCAAGGCGCCTGATGCGACGCCGGAGATCCGGGAAGAAGGCATGCGGGCCCGTTCCAAACTGGCAGACGCCAATCTCCGTCTGGTCGTTTCTATTGCGAAGAAGTACCGCGAGCGAGGACTCCATATGCTCGACTTGGTGCAGGAGGGAAATATCGGGCTGCTTAAAGCGGTCGATAAATTCGATTACCATAAGGGCTATAAATTCAGTACCTACGCCACCTGGTGGATCCGGCAGGCCATTACCAGGTCTCTTGCCGATCAGGCGAGAACGATCCGCGTGCCAGTGCACATGGTGGAGAGCATCAATAAGATGAACCGCATCGAGCGCCGCATCCAGCAGGAAAACGGCAGGGACGCGACGGAGGAAGAACTTGCAAAGGCCATGCGGTGCAGTGTAGAAAAGATCCGCGAGATCAAGCAGGTCGCGCTGGATTCGATCTCGCTGGAGACGCCGATCGGCGAAAAGGAAGATTCCGTGCTTGGCGATACGGTGGAAGACAAGAAGATCGCCGCGCCGGAAGATGAAGCGGCGGCAAGTCTGCAGAATGAGCAGATCGCCAAGCTGCTTGCGACGCTGACGGAAAGGGAAAGGGGCATCATTTCTCTCCGGTTCGGATTTGAAGACGGCATTCCGCACACGTTGGAAGAAGTGGGCCAGCAGTACGGCGTGACCCGTGAGCGCGTGCGCCAGATCGAGAAAAAAGCGCTTGGCAAGCTAAAACGCCCGGCGCAGGCGCTGATCAGCTGAAAACGGAAAACTGCTGCGGAACCATTCGCGGCAGTTTTTGCTTCTATAATAGTGAACTTGCGAATACGAGAGAAATTGACATTTAGGGACTTCCTATTTTATAATGAATACGTTAAATACGGCTCCGGTATTTTCGGGAGCATCGGAGAAGGTGAGAGCGGGTTGAATGAAAATATAAAAAGGGATGTGGCAGCGGCGCTTTTTGCGGCAATGACCGCCATATTTACGCAGCTGATCATTCCGATCCAGCCGGTGCCAATCACGCTGGGGACGATGGCTGTCATGATGGCGGGTGCTGTGCTGGGAGCGCATTACGGCGCGCTCAGCATGATTATTTATGTGCTTCTCGGCGCGGCGGGGCTGCCCGTTTTTGCCATGGCGCACGGCGGCGTGGGTGTCCTCATCGGACCGGGCGGCGGATTTATTCTGGGATATATCCTGACGGCGTTTGTCGTGGGATGGTGTACGGATCGGTGGGGGCATTCTTTCCGGGTGCTGATCCCCGCGATGATCGCTGGATGCCTCACGGTCTATGCGTGCGGCGTGGCGTGGTTCATGGGGCTGACCGGCGCGGGCATGTGGTCGGCGATGGTGATGTGCATGTTCCCTTTTCTGCCGGGCGATGTGGTGAAAGTGCTCCTCGGCGCATTTTTGGTCAGCCGGTACAGAAAATCCATCCATTTCTGAATGAGGAAAAGTCTCGAAAGAGGCTTTTTTCTTTTGCCGGAATATAGAACAAATTTTCTACAGATGATAAAATGAGAATAAATGTTCGGTATGGAGGAACGAAAAATGGAGCTGGATGAAAAGCTGAAAATACTGGCGGATGCGGCGAAGTATGACGTGTCCTGTTCGTCAAGCGGATCAAAAAGAAGAAATACGGATAGCGGGACGGGGAATGCGAGTTATGCCGGCATCTGTCACAGCTGGACGGCGGATGGCCGGTGCATTTCCCTGCTGAAGATCCTCATGACAAATTCCTGTATATATGACTGCGAATATTGTGTGAACCGGCGGAGCAATGATACGCGGCGGGCGGCCTTCACTCCGGAAGAGATCGTCTGCCTGACTATGGGATTTTACCGCAGAAATTATATCGAAGGGCTTTTTCTGAGCTCCGGTATCGTCCGCTCGCCGGATTATACGTCGGAGCTTCTGCTGCGGACGGTGAAATTGCTCAGGGAACGGGAAAAATTCAACGGATATATCCATGTCAAGGGGATTCCCGGCACAGACGCGCGTCTGCTGGAGGCGCTGGGGCGATATGCGGACCGGATGAGCGTCAATATGGAACTGCCTTCAGAAAAATCGCTGCGTCTTCTGGCGCCGCAGAAATCCAGGACGGCAATCCTTTTTCCCATGAAATTTATCCGGGACAAACTGGAGGAAGAAAAAGAAGAAAGGAAACATTCCCGTCATGCCGTGCCGTTCGTTCCCGCCGGGCAGACGACGCAGCTCATTGTGGGCGCGAGCGGGGAGAGCGACCGGCAGATTCTGCGGCTGACGGAGGGACTGTATCGGGCGGTGGGACTGAAGCGGGTGTATTATTCCGCCTATGTGCCGGTCATGAAAGGGAAAAATCTGCCGGCCATTGCCCGCCCGCCGCTCCTTCGGGAAAACCGGCTGTACCAGGCGGACTGGCTGCTTCGGTATTATCATTTTTCAGCGGATGAGCTGCTTTCAGAAGCCGTTCCCGATTTTGACCCGGAGCTGGATCCGAAAGCCTTTTGGGCGATTCAGCACCGGGGCCTGTTTCCGGTAGAAGTGAACCGCGCGCCTTATGAAACGCTTCTCCGCGTGCCGGGGATCGGAGTGCAGTCGGCGCTGCGCATCGTGAAACTGCGCCGGTACGGCGGTCTTTCGGCAGACAGCCTCCGACGGATTGGGATCGTCTGGAAAAGGGCTCGTCATTTTTTAACTGTAGGAGGCCGGTATTACGGCAGCGGGGATGCCATGACGCTCCGCGGCGACTTGATTTCGGAGAAAAAGGAGCTCCGGGAGATCAGTCTTTTTGAAGGGCAGGTATAGCGATGATCTATCGATATGACGGGAGTTTTTCCGGATTTCTTTGCGCGGTGTATGAAGCGTACCATGACGGGACGAGCCGCACGGAGGGAATCTGCGCGGGCGAAGATGCAACAGGGCTTTTCTCGGAAGAAAAACGGGTATTCGACTGCCCCGATCATGCGCGGACAGTGGCGTCCGCTTTTCGGGAGCAGTGCGGGCGGCCGGCTTTTCAGTGGCTGTACAGAGCGTTTCTGGCGGAAGAAGAGGGGCGGGAAGACGCGCTTTTCCTGTACATCCGGCGCGGATTTCGTCTGCGGAAAGCCATCTATTCTCACCGCACGGAAAAATGGGCCTGGCAGGTCTTTCAATGGGCGCAGATGACCGGCGCGGAAGCGGGAAAGTTTCTTGGGCTGGTGCGCTTCAGCGAACTGGGGGAAGGGCTTCTGTACGCGGAAATTGAGCCGAGCCATGATATCCTTCCTGTGATCGCGCCGCATTTTACGAAGAGGCTGGCGGCGGAAAGATGGGCGATCCACGATGTGCGCCGGAAGAAAGCCGTTCTGTGGGAGGGCAAGCGGCTGCTCTTCGGCGAGATCCCGGAGGCGGCAGCCGTTTCTTACAGCGAGCGGGAGGAAGGATTCCGCAGGCTTTGGAGAACATATTATCGTCACATGGCGATCCCGGAAAGAGTCAATCCGGAGCTGCGCCGTTCTTTCATGCCGGAAAAATACTGGGTCCATCTGACGGAGATGCAGAAGGAAAACTTACAAAAATTTTATAAATAGCATATAATAACGGAAAAAGAAAGAAGGGAAATACGATGAGAAAACTGATGATAGCGGCGGGGCTGCTGGCGGCAGGACTGGCCGCGGGATGCGCGGGAACGGGGGAAGCGGCGGGATTCCGTTCGATCAGCCCGGAGAAAGCGAAACAGATGATGGCTGCTCCGGGAGCGGTCGTGGTCGATGTGCGCGAACCGGGAGAATATGCGGAGGGGCATGTGCCGGGCGCCGTCCTTCTTCCGCTCGGTACGATCGATGCCGAGCATGCCGCCGCGGTCATTCCAGAAAAAGACAGCATGGTCCTCGTTTACTGCCGGAGCGGCGTGCGCAGCAAAAAAGGCGCGGAAAAGCTGGCGGATCTGGGGTATACGGAAGTGTTTGAGTTCGGCGGGATCATACAGTGGCCGTATGAAACGGTGCGCTGAGCAGCCGGAAAAGGGAAGCAGTTGTGATGGATAAGGAGAGTTTTTTCCGCTCCGCGGAAAAATGCGTCAACGCGCATCCCGGGGAGCGGGTGATCCCTTTTCTCTGGGAAGGAGAAAAATTCTGGATCAAGAAAAAGCAGAGCAATCACCGCGTACAAGCCGTGAAGTACTCTGCGGAAAGAGAATTTTATTATGAGATCGCCCGTATTTCCATTGCGGCAAAACTCACGGACTGCGCGCCGGAGATATTCTTCCTGACAGACGATTACATGGTGCTGAAAGACGGCGGGCCGACGGTACAGCATTGGCTTCTCTCCGACCGGCCGGAGGCGGAGAAACTGCATATCCTTCATGCGGCAGGGAGGGCGCTCGGACAGCTCCATCAGGCGGGTCTCTGGCACGGGCGGCCGGCCCTCCGGGATATCGTGTGGGACGGAGAATGCATTCGGCTCCTGGACTGGGAAAACAGGACGTATTTTCATGACCTGCGGCAGAGGCAGGCTATGGATGTGATCCTGCTGTTACAGGGGATGTATCGGGAAAGCTGGATGAAAGAGACCTTTGTAGAGGCTGCGTGGCAGGGATATCTGGAAGCAGGCGGCCTTCCCGTTTTGGAGGAAGCGGGCCGCTTTCTGGAGAAGCACGGTGTCGTCCGTGAATTCTGCTCGGCAGTGCATCTTTTTCATTTCAAAGATGTGAAAGCCGTGGAAAAGGTCTGCCGGTGGTTCGCCGGGAAAAAAGAGGCGTTCCGGCGGGAAAAGAAGGATCTAGAGAAATAATGACCGGCAGAAGGAGGCAGGCATTGGACATTAGGGAAATCGCAAGGAAAGCGGAAAGCGGAGAATCGTTTCAGGTAAGGCCGGAGGAGATGCCTGAATATATCCGGTACCTGTATACGACGCACCGCTGCGTTCATGACTTTCTCGGCATTGCTGTGGACGAAGCGCGGTGCGGCGAGATCTGGCTTTCCATGCCGGTCAGGGCAGATTATACCAATTCCGGCGGCTTTCTGTACGGCGGCATTTTGGCGGCGATGGCGGATGCCATGTCTCTGGGACTGATCGCAGGCGTGGGGAAATCGGCGGTAACGACGAACCTGTCCATAAATTTCGTGAGACCTCATCTGATCGGGGGACGTCTTCGCCTGCACGGGACGATCCGTCATAACGGAGGGCGGCTGCTTACGCTTCGCGGAGAGATCCGCGGCGAAAAGGGAGAACTCCTTGCCGATATGGACATTGCCATGATGGTCGTGGGGCGCCTTTCTGAAGTGCCGGAAGACTGGTGATGAAAAGAAAGCAGCCGGGCACACGGCGGTATCCTGAAATTTTTTACCATCTGTTGACGAAGCAGGCCTCCCATGATATAATCATTTTCGTAATCACATGGGGTTATAGCTCAGCTGGTTAGAGCGCTTCGTTGACATCGAAGAGGTCTTGTGTTCGAATCACAATAGTCCCACCAAAAGGAAAGGCGCTTCACAGAGGCGTCTTTTTTCGTGCGCGTTTTTTGTGAAATACGGTCAGTGCGGCGGCTTCTTCTGGAAGGATTTCTGATTTTTGTTATAATAAAAAAAGCTTTTTGAGAAACAACTTTTGTAGGCCCTGCGGGGGGAGTTGGGGAAATGAATATCTTACTGGCGGATCTTCATAAATATGTGGGATACAGCGGCGGTATTGAGAATGTGCTCGCGCAGTTTGCGTCGGCCATGCACGAACGGGACCATACAGTGACGGCCGTATTTGCCGATGAAAAGGATGGGCAGCCTTTTTTCCCCATGCCGGCGGGGGTAAGAATATATAATCTGTACCGGGTCAGCGGGATGAAAGCGATGAGACCGGGGACTGTGCAGAAAATCCTGCGGGAGATCGTGCGGCCGTTCAGCCGCGCCGCCGCAAGGGAAAGGAATTACCGGATGCTGGCGCAGGCGGCCCCTGCCATGGAAGAGATATTGACGCGGGGAAAGCCGGATGTGATCGTTTCATTCCGGGAGCCGACGGGACGGCTTCTGCTGGATGGCATAAAGACGGAGATCCCCGTAATCTCCATGCTCCATAATGATCCGGATGAGATCTTTGCCGGCGCGCCGGAGAAAGAAAAGCGAGCTCTGCTGAAAAGCGCTTTCATTCAGGTACTTCTGCCGTCATTTGTAAAGAAAGCCGAAAAATATCTGCCCTATGACCGGTTTGCCGCAATACCCAACGCGGTGCGGGCGCCGGAAATTTTTGCGGACCCGGGAGAAGCGAGAAAAATCCACACCATTTCCTGTGTGGGACGGCTGACGGGGCGGACAAAACGGCAGCATCTGCTGGCGGAAGCTTTTGCGCTGATTGCCGGTGATTTCCCGGATTGGCAGGTCGAGCTGTGGGGGGCGGTCTACGATAAACCCTATGTGGCGTCGTTGAAATCAAAGATAAAAAAAGCCGGGCTGGAAGACCGTATCCGCATCTGCGGAACGACGAAAAACATGAACGCTGTCTGGGAAAAAACGGATATCTTTGCTTTTCCCAGCCATCATGAGGGATTTCCGCTGGCTTTAACGGAGGCCATGAGCTGCGGGATTCCTGCGGTGGGGTACGCTTCCTGTCCGGCGGTAAATGAGCTGATTTCCGACGGGAAAACAGGCATCCTTTGTGATGACGGCGCGGAAGCTTTGGCGGAGGCGCTCCGCCGGCTGATGGAAGACAGCGAACTGCGGAGGCAGTACGGCATGGCGGCGCGGATGGCCATGGAAGCCTACCGGCCGGACGTTGTGTGGGATCAGTGGGAAACACTGATGGAAAAAGCTGCGGCAGAAAAAAAGTAAAATAGAGATGGGATATAGAGTAGGTGATCGAATGAAACGAGAGGGAGAGATTTTTCTTACCGACCAGGTGCAGCAGGTCCGGGCCGCCGTGATCGGGGATATGATGGCGGACAGATACGTTTTCGGCAGCGTGAACCGCATTTCTCCGGAAGCGCCGGTGCCGGTCAATCTGGTGCAGACGGAGCGGGCCGTTCTCGGCGGGGCGGCTAATACGGCGGCCAATCTGGCGGCGCTGGGGTGCCGCGTGTATGCGGCAGGCATGCGCGGGGAGGATGAAAACGGCCGGCTGCTTCATGATCTGTTCGCGGAAAAGAAGATTGACGACAGCGGCGTTATTATTCGGGACGGATATAGCACGATCACGAAGATGCGCATTCTCGGCGCGCGGCAGCAGATGATGCGGCTGGATTTTGAAAAGTTCTGGCCTTTGGAAGACGAAGGACTTGAGGAAACGCTGCGCTGGCTGGATGGGGTGCATGCGTCGGGGCTGGACTGCATCGTCCTTTCCGATTACGGAAAAGGCTTTATTACGCCGAAGCTGGCGCAGGAAGTGATCCGCCGGGGGCACGCCTGGAAGATTCCCGTTCTTGTAGATCCGAAAGGAAGCGACTGGACGAAGTATACCGGTGCTTACGGGATCACGCCGAATCTGAAGGAGCTCTCCGAATGCTACGGGAAGACCATTCCCAATGAAGACGGGGAGATTGAGCGGACCGGCGTGCTGATCCGGGAGCAATATCATCTGAAATACCTGTTTGTCACGCGTTCCGAGAAGGGCATCACCAGTATCGGCAGCAAGGAGATCATTCACTGCCCTGCGGCGGCGCAGGATGTGTTTGACGTGTCCGGCGCGGGCGATACGGTCATGGCCATGCTTGCGGCGGCGCTCGCGGCGGGGCGGGATTCCGAAACGGCGCTGAAGCTGGCCAATACGGCGGCGGGGATCGCTGTGGCAAGAGTCGGGACGTATCCGGTCAGACGGGAAGAAGTGCTGGATGCCTGGGAAAACGAAGGCAGGGATCTGCGGAAAAATTACCGCCCCCTGTCCTGGGACGCTGCGCGGAAGAAGATCGAGCGGTGGAGAGAAAAAGGGGAGACCATCGTATTTACCAATGGCTGCTTCGATATCCTTCACCGCGGGCATGTAACGTATCTTCAGCAGGCGGCGGCTCTCGGCGATCATCTGCTCGTCGGTCTGAATACGGACAGTTCGGTAAGACGCCTCAAAGGGAAGGAGCGGCCCATCAACGGCGAACTGGACCGGGCGTTCATGCTGGCGGCGCTGCGCTGGGTGGATGATGTGGTGCTCTTTTCGGAAGATACGCCGAAGGAGCTGCTGTCCTGTCTGCGCCCGGACATTCTCGTGAAAGGCGGCGATTACCGGCCGGAAGAGGTGGCGGGCCGGGAATTTGCGGGGCGTGTGGAGATCCTGCCTTTTGTGGACGGTTACTCTACGACACATACCATTGAAAAGATTCGGGAGCAGAAAAAATAATGATCCGGGATAAGATTGATCTGAAAAATAAAAAGATCGTTGTGATCTACATGCTCTATTTCGGTGACATGGTTTCGCTGACGCCTTTTCTGGAAGTGCTCCGCAGGGAAGCGGAGGGCTCGGAGATATCCCTTGTTGTAGATTCCCGGTTTGTGGACTCTGTGCGGTACAATCCGAATGTGGATCACATCATTCCGGCCGACCGGGCGCACATGGGGATGAAAGCAACCTGGAATCTGGGGAAGGAAATAGGACGGCAGCGGCCGGACATCCTCCTCGTGCTTCACGGGACATCGCGGACATCCTTGACGGCCCTGGCGATGAAGCCGAAATTCTGGACGGGAGAAGCGGGGACGCGGCTTGACCGTTTTTTCATGGACCGGATTTTGCTGGTGGAGCGGAAAGACTGTCACGCGGCGGAGAAATACCTCCGTGTTCTGCGTGACATGGGCGTGGAGCACACGGAGAATCATGGCATGCAGACGTTTGTGTCCAGGGAATGGGAAAAAGCGGCGGCCGGATTTTTCAGCGAATACGGCATCCATGATCGATCGGATCACCTGCTCGGCCTGTCTGTCAGCAGCTCCATGGAAGCGAAAAACTGGCCGGCGGCCTGTTTCGGCCGGGCAGCGGATCACTTCGCGGAGAAGGGTTATCGGCCGGTGTTTTTCGGTGTGAAAAGCGAGCTTCCCCTGATTGAAAAAGCGCTGTCTGTCATGAAGCATCGGGATCAGGCGGTGATCGCGGCGGGGCGGCTGTCCATGGGGGAATTTATGGCGGCGGCTTCCTGGTGCGATGCCGGGCTGACCAATGACAGCGGCCCCATGTATGTGTTTGACAGCCGCGGCGTGCCGACGATCGCGCTCTTCGGACCGAGCAATGTGAAGCTCCATCATCCCCTCGGCAGGCGGTCCTGCGGGCTGTCCTCAAGTGATCTGCCCATGGAGCAGGATCATGTGGCGCACACCGTGAGAGACGGTTCATATACGCCGATCGATCGGATCCCGGTGGAAGAAGTGATCCGGGCGCTCGAGTGGGCGCTGGGACTGCGGGAATCGGAAGAATACGGCAGTCATTGTAAATTTATAAAAGCATAAAGAAGAAAAGCGCTTCCAAAGGAGGCGCTTTTTGTGTGGTCATTTTTTATACCAGTACCGGAATCCGATCAGGAGGATGAGAAACAGTTCGAGGAACGCAATGAGGAGGAGGCCGTCCGCCGTGCCGAGAATTTCAATGACGGAGCTCACGAAAAGGCTTCCGAAAGGGGCGCTTCCGAGAAATACGAAGGTGTAGAGGCTCATGATGCGGCCCAGGTAATCCGGCGGGCTGGCCAGCTGGATCGCGGTGTTGCAGTTGATCATGAAAAGAATGACGGCAAATCCGATAAGAGCGAAGATCAGGAGCGCCGGGATGTAGGCGTCCATGCGGCTGGCTGCGACAAGGCAGAGTCCGCTTCCGGCGGAGAAAGCGAACAGGAAGCGGCTGTCCGTTCGTTTCGCCCCGGCGGCGGAAAGAAGACCGCCCGCGAGGGAGCCGGTGCCGATGGCGAAGAGCAGCGCGCCGAATCCGTCAATGCCGCGGTGCAGGATGCGGTCGGCAAAGAGCGGGCCATAGGTGCCGAAATTCAGGATGAGAGCGCTTACGACGGCCATGGCGAGGAGATTGCTCCAGATGACAGGATTCTGTTTCGCATAGAGCAGGCCTTCCCGGATCTCCGGCAGAGCGCCTTTTTTCTTTTCCTGCGGGGCCGGCTCATCCACCTTCATGAAGTGGTAGGTCAGAAAGATCGGAATCAGGGAAACCGCGTTCAGGAAAAATACGGAGCCGTAGTCGATGTGCGCAAGGAGAAAAGCAGCGAGCAGCGGCCCGAACATGCGGGTGATGTTGAAATTGGCGGAATTCAGCGCGACGGCGCTGTGGAGCTGAGCCCGACCCACGAGAAGAGGCATGAAGGCCATGCGGGCAGGCATGTCGACGGCGTCGATCGAACCGAGGAGAAAGGCGAAAAAGAGGAGCCAGCCGTAATTGACATGGCCCATCCAGAGCAGGGCGGCCAGCGCGAGCGCCTGGAGGATATAGCAGAACTGAGTGACCGTAAGGATTTTTCTCTTGCTGTGCCGGTCGAGCCAGAACCCGATAAAGAGGGAAAAAAGAAGACTTGGCGTGAACTGCATGGCGCTCAGCAGGCCCAGATGGACGGCGGAATCGGTCAGTTCATAAACGAGCCACTGCTGCGCTGTGAGCTGGATCCAGAATCCGATGAGCGCGATCCACTGCATGATCCAGAAATTCCGGTAGTTCCGTATGGCCAGAGCCGGAAAAAGTCCGGTGATTTTCATTGGCGCATCCTCCGTATGTTCTGTATAATCAGGAGACAGCGGGCATTTTCCCGCAGAAAGATATTACTATTATCTGAATTTATTATAGCATGGACAGAGCGGGAGAAAGACGATGGGAGCGAAGAAGAAATCCTGGTATGCGGTGAAAAAAGGAAGACGCGCCGGGCTGTATACGGAGTGGGAAGAATGCCGGAAGCAGGTCGCCGGATTCCCTGGAGCGGAGTTTAAAGGTTTCTATTCCCGGGAAGAAGCGAAAGCATATCTTCAGGGGAAAAATGAGAAGACCGGAACCGAGGCGGAGAGCGGATGCGTCGTGTATGTGGACGGTTCTTACGCGCCGTTTCTGCCGGATCGGTATGCTTTCGGCGCAGTCTTTCTGTATGAGGGAAAAGAAGAGACCGCCGGGCGGATGATCATCGATCCGGAGAACGCGGGAATGCGGAATGTCGCCGGGGAAGTGGCGGGAGCGCGGTTTGCCATGGAGACCTGCCTTTCCCGGGGCATCCGTGAGATCACGCTGTGCTATGATTACGCGGGCATCGAAAAGTGGTGCACCGGGGAGTGGAAGGCGAACCGCCCGGGGACAAAAGCGCTGAAAACCTATTATGATTCTATTCGGGGAGAGCTGAAAGTACATTTCCGAAAAGTGAAGAGCCACACCGGAGTCAAATATAATGAAATAGCCGACCAGCTGGCAAAGGAAGCGCTTTTTGGAAAATAGAAAAGAAGGCAATAAAAAAGCAGGGCGTGCCCCTGCTTTTCATTTTGTCGTTATTCCCAGGCCGGTTCGATGGTGCCGTTGTATTTTTCGGCGATAAACTTTTTCACGGAATCGGACTGGTAGGCTTTTACGAATTTCGCGTAAGCCGGATCATTTTTATCCTTTTCTCTGGCGGCGATGATCATGACGGCGAGCGGATTGTCTTTGGCTTCCAGGAAGATGCCCTGTTCTTTCGGACTGAGGCCGGAGCTCATGACGTAATTCATGGTGATGACGGATGCGTCCACATCATCCAGGCTGCGCGGGAGCTGCGCCGCTTCAAGTTCGCGGAATTCCAGGTGTTTAGGATTTTCCGTGATGTCGGCAGGGGTCGCCGCGTTGCCGGCGCCGTCGCGGAGTTTGATCAGGCCCGCTTCGGCGAGCAGCTGAAGGCCGCGCCCCTCATTGGTGGGGTCGTTGGGAATGGAGATCACGCCGCCGTCAGGGATCTGGCTGACGTCTTTGACGGTGTTGCTGTAGATGCCCATGCGCATGAGGATGGCGTTCCCGATCGCGGTGAGATGGGCGTCTTTCTGTTTGTTGAAGTTTTCCATAAAGGGTTTGTGCTGGTACACCGCGAGATCCAGCTCTCCGTCTTCCAGCGCCTGGTCGGGCGTGATGTAGTCGGAAAATTCTTTTACGGTGACTTTGAGGCCGTTCTTTTCGGCTTCTTTCGCCGCGGCTTCAACGACTTCCGCGTGAGGCCCGGCGGTGGCTCCAACGGTGATCTCCTTTTTTTCAGGAGCCGCGGAAGGAGCGGCAGATTTGGACTCCTGCGAGCCGCCGCATCCCGTGAGGATCATGGCGGCAGCGAAAGCTGCAAATCCGGCAGTAAGAAGTTTTTTCATGGTATCGAGCCCTTTCTGCTGCGTAAATATATGGGCGTATGCCCTGATGCGGAAGATCCGCATGACAGCCTGAAGATCAGCGCTTATCTGCCCGGCGGGCGAGGCGGCTTCCGATAAACTGGATCGCCTGCACGATGATGACGAGGACGACGATCGTGGCGATCATAACGTCGGCCTGGAAGCGCTGATACCCGTAGCGGATGGCCAGGTCGCCGAGACCGCCGCCGCCAATGGTGCCGGCCATGGCGCTGGAGCCGATGAGCGTGACGATGACGACGGTCATCGTTTCAATGATCGCGGGGAGCGCTTCGGGAATGAAGACTTTCCAGATGATCTGGAAAGGCGTCGCGCCCATGGACTGGGCCGCTTCGATGAGTCCGGAAGGGATCTCGCGGATAGATGTTTCCACCATGCGGGCGGTGTAGGGGATCGCCGCGATGGTCAGCGGGACGATGGCGGCGGTGGTGCCGATGGATGTGCCCGCCACCATGCGGGTGAAGGGGATGATGGCGACCATCAGGATGATGAAGGGAATGGAGCGGATGACATTGACCGCAAAGGCAAGGGGCTTATTGAGCGCCGGGCAGGAGAGAATGCCGCCCTTTTCCGTGACGACGAGAAGAATGCCCAGCGGAATGCCGACAATGGCGGCGATAGCGGCGGAAACGCCGAGCATGTACAGCGTCTCGCCGAGACTTTTCAGAAGAAGATTAGTGATTGCCGGAGACATAACCGATGACCTCGCTTTCGATGGGAAGATTTTTCAGGTGGGAGAGTGCGGCGGAAATATCCGTTTCGTTCCCGTCCATGGTGACGATGAGCTTGCCGAAGGGAACGCCGTGGATGTAGTCAATGTTCCCGTAAAGGATGCTCACGTCCAGATTATATTTCCGGATCAGATTGGCCACGATCGGCTCGTCGGCCACATCGCCCCGGAACGAGAGGCGGAGCGCCGTCAGATCGCCGGGATGCTGCTTCTCCGGTGTGAAATGCATGTGCTGCAGCGACTCGGGGATGTCATTGGAAATGACGGAACCGATGAATTTCCGGGAGGTCTCCGTCTTCGGCGCGGTGAAGAGATCGACGACGGAGCTTTCTTCGATGATCCGGCCGTTCTCAATGACGGCGACGCGGTCGGCAATCTGCTTGATGACTTCCATCTGGTGGGTGATCATGATGATGGTGATGCCCAGTTTTTTATTGATGTCTTTCAGAAGCTGGAGAATGGATTTGACCGTTTCCGGATCGAGAGCGCTCGTCGCTTCGTCGGAGAGGAGTACGGAAGGATCGGAGACGATGGCTCTCGCGATGCCGACACGCTGTTTCTGGCCGCCCGAGAGCTGTGCCGGATATTTATTCCGGTATTCCGTGAGGCCCACCAGTTCCAGGATGGAGCAGATCCGCTTTTCCTGCTCCGCTTTCGGCACTTTCGCCAGCTCCAGCGGGAAAGCGACATTTTCATAGACTGTCCGGCTGGAAAGAAGATTGAAATGCTGGAAGATCATGCCGATGTGCTTGCGTTCTTCCCGGAGCTCCTTCTGGGAAAGTTTCGTCATGTCTTTGCCGTTGATGAGGACTTCACCCGACGTAGGCGGCTCCAGCATATTGATACAGCGGATCAAAGTGGATTTGCCCGCGCCGGATTGGCCGATGATGCCGAATATCTCGCCGTCCTGAATTGTCAGGTTGATGTCGTCGAGCGCGGTAATATGGCCGTCATAGCTTTTGTTGATGTGTTTAAGCTCTATCATCTCGTTGCTGCTCCTTGCAATAAAAAACTTTCATCCCAAAGATGAAAGTATGGAAATCGCATCATCTTTCGGATATCTCCGCTGGAATTGGCACCGGTTCTCTTTCGAGGGGTTGCCGCAGCTTCATTGGGCCAGTCCCTCCGCTGCTCGTGATGAATAAATATGAAATTTTGTGATTGGATTTATGTTACAGGCATTTTGGAAAACTGTCAATAGAGAATTTGAACGGGTGTCTTGACGAGGAAACGCATAAATAAAAGTATGCTAATTTGCGGAATAATGAATATATATGCTCTTTTTGCTTTGTAAGTGTATCTCTGTTATAATGGATGCATGACAAAATTTGTTTTATTGTTTACTTTAATCGATAGAATCACTTTCCGAAGGGAGGAAACAGCATGATCACAGAACAGGAAATTTTTTTGACAGATCCTGAAGAAAAAGCGAGAGTCGTGGAATTTCTGAAGGGATTCGATCTGACGTTTACCGGGAACATCGATTATACGATGGGGCTTTTTGACGACGGGAAGCTGATCGGCACCGGCTCGCTCGGAGGCCGCGTCATGCGGGACATTGCGATTTCCGAGGATTATCAGCACAAAGGGCTGACGCACCGCATCATCCGCAATCTGGAAGGGGAATCCCACCGCCGGGGCGTTACGGGGAATCAGATCTTCACGAAGCCTCAGAATGTGCCGGTCTTTGAACACATGGGGTTCAAGCTGGTCTGCGTGGCGGAGCCTTACGCGGCGCTGCTGGAAAAAGGACAGAATACGCTGGAAGAATATCTGAACCGCATCCGTCCGATCCTCGGCACCGGTGAAGGCAAGAACCGCGGCGCCATCGTCATGAACTGCAATCCTTTTACGCTGGGGCACCGGTCGCTTGTGGAATATGCCGTCAACAACTGTGATGAAGTCATTATTTTCGCCGTACAGGAAGACCGCTCCATTTTCCCGTTCTCCGACCGCTTCTCTCTGATCAAGCAGGGCGTGCGGGATATGAGAAATGTATCCATCGTCAGCGGCGGCGATTACATCATTTCCAACGCCACCTTCCCGACGTACTTCATCAAAGGCACGCAGGAACTGGCGGCGCAGACGAAGCTCGACGCGACGGTCTTCGCGACGCGCATCGCCCCGGCACTCAATATTACGGTCCGCTTTGTCGGCGATGAGCCGACCGACAAGACGACGCTTGCTTACAACCGGGCGATGAAGGAAGTTTTCGGCTCGAACGGGCTGGAGCTGAAAGTGATCCCCCGTGAGCAGAAAGGGGAGCAGGTGGTCAGCGCGTCGTCCGTGAGAAGAGCGCTGGCGGAAGACGACTGGGAGACCGTGCGCCGCATGGTGCCGAGATCGACGCTGACCTATCTCCAGAGCGAAGCCGGAGAGGCGATCATCAATAAGATCAAGCTGATGGCGAAACTGAATCAGAAGATCTGACGCACGCAAAAAGCACCGCAGGAAAATAGCCCGCGGTGCTTTTTGCGTGCTTTTCTCAGAAGCCGATATCCGCTTTGTGCGCAGTCATGCCGTCAATGCAGCACTGCATGACAACTGCCGGATCGACGCCCATCATGTCGAACCCGCGCTGGATGACGTCGCGCTTGCAGCCGGCGGCGAAGTGTTTGTCCTTCCATTTCTTTTTGAGGCTCTTCACCGTCATGCCGTCGAGGCCTTCCGGCCGCATGAGGGCATACGCGTGGATAAGGCCCGTCAGCTCATCCACGGTGTAGAGGCTCTTCATGATATCTGTCGTCGGCTCCACTTCATCGGTGCAGAGGCCGTAGCCGTGAGAAATGATGGTGCGGATGTCCTCCTCGTCTACGCCTTCCGGCGCGAGAAATTCCCGCACGTGATGGCAGTGTTCCTCAGGATATTCTTCATAATCTACATCGTGCAGCCAGCCGACAGCTTCCCAGTGTTCTTTGTCTTCCTGGTAATAATCGGCGAGAGCGCCCATGGCGGCGGAGACGCACGCCGCGTGAACGAAAAGCGAAGGCTGAGTGGTATGTTTTTTCAGGATCTCCTTGGCCTGATCCAGAGTGAGACGACTCATGCAGATTCCTCCTTGTCAGCAAAATCAGAAACCGGATTGCTATCTATTATAGCCTGCCGGATTTTCGCCCGCAATCGGCGGAGGGGAAATGTCCGGTATGGTAAAATATAAAAAGAAAACAAATCGGAATGGAGGGAGAGCAATGACACCGATAGAACAATTTGCGGAGCTGCTCCGCACGCATAAAAAGATCGTCTTTTTCGGAGGCGCCGGAGTATCCACCGAATCAAAGATCCCCGATTTCCGCGGGAAGAACGGGCTCTACCGGCAGAAGACGGATCTTCCCTGGTCGCCGGAAGAAATGCTGTCGCACCATTTTTACCGGGATCATCCCGTGGAGTTTTACACGCTCTATAAAGAACGGGAAGGCATGATGATGAAAGCGCAGCCGAACCGCGCTCATTATGCCCTGGCGGAGCTGGAGCGGATGGGCAAGCTCTCTGCGGTGATCACGCAGAATATCGACGGACTGCACCAGAAGGCCGGCAGCCGGCATGTGCTGGAGCTGCACGGCTCCGTGCTGAGGAACATCTGTCAGACCTGCGGGAAGGTATACGGCATGGAAGAATTTTTGGAGCTCTGCGATCCCATTCCGCATTGTCCGGACTGCGGCGGCGTGCTGAAGCCGGATGTGGTGCTCTATGAGGAGAGCCTCGATATGGACACGATTACGGCGGCGGTCCGGGAGATCTCTCAGTCAGATATGCTCATCATCGGCGGGACGAGCCTCGTGGTGTATCCTGCGGCGGGCTTTATCGATTATTTCCGGGGCGACGCGCTCGTTCTCATCAATCGGGATCCGACGCAGCGCGACGCGGGCTGCACACTGCTCTTCCGGGACAGCGTGGGCGAAGTCCTGGAGAAGGGGCTGGCCCTCATGAAAGCCGGAAGATGAGCGGTTGACAGAGCCGCGCGTAGGCTCCTATAATAGGAAAAGCATCATACAGGTCTGTGGTTGCAAGTCGATGCCAGTCGCAGGCGAAACGATCCACGTAAGAAAGCTGAAACGGCTTTTGAGCACGGTGCGGTTTAGAAGTAAGTCCTGCCGGGAAAACCGAGAGGGCGAGTAGTGAGAGGAATACCACCGGGTAGCGAAAACTCCAGCAGGCGGGTGTGGGGGCGAAAACCAGGTCAGCTGTGTGGTGCATTTTTCAATCGAACATCATGCGAGGAACAAAAGAAGTATTCCTGTTCTTTTTCTCAGAGAGGGCGGGCCGTCGGCTGAAAACCTGCCTGTAATTCCAGGAAGAAATGCGTTTGTGAGCAGAAAGGGCGAAAAGAGAGTAGTCCTTTCCGTCTGTTTGCGATAAAAACAGCAGGAAGCGGATTTGAGGCCGCTGACAGAGTGGAATAGCGGACCACCGTCTCTGTGAGGCGGCGGTTTTTTATTTATCAGGCAGGCATGATCCCCTCCGGAAAACCAGCCGGGGCCGTCGATTTGCGAAATGAATAAGGAGGCTATGATGGAAGAAATTCGAGTGTACAACACGATGACCAGAGAGAAGTCTGTATTTAAACCGGTGACACCGGGAGAAGTGAAGATTTATGTGTGCGGCGTCACGCCGTATAATCATCCCCACATAGGGAATGCCCGCCCCGCCGTGACATGGGACGTGATCCGGCGCTACCTGCAGTCTATCGGCTATAAGGTAACGCTGATTCAGAATTTCACCGATGTGGACGACAAGATCATCAATAAAGCCAATGCGGAAGGCGCGACCTGGAAGGTCATCTCCGACCGCTATATCGACGCGTATTTCAAAGTGACCGATGCGCTCCACGTGCGCCGGGCGGACAAGTATCCCCGTGTGTCGGAACACATGGACGATATCATCCGCATGGTGCAGACGCTGATCGACAAGGGCCACGCCTATGTGCTCGGCGGCGACGTTTATTATGATATTTCCACCTTCGCCGACTATGGGAAGCTGTCCGGACGCAGCGTGGACGACATGCTGGCCGGCGCGCGGGTGGAAGTCAATGAGGGCAAACGGAATCCCGGCGATTTTGCCGTATGGAAAGGCGCGAAGCCCGGCGAGCCCGCATGGGACAGCCCATGGGGGCCCGGACGGCCGGGGTGGCACATCGAATGCTCTGCCATGTCCATCCATTATCTGGGCAATACTTTTGATTTCCACGGCGGCGGCAGCGATCTGATCTTCCCGCACCACGAGAACGAGATCGCCCAGTCGGAGGGCTGCACAGGGTGCAAGTTCGTCAATTACTGGCTGCACAACGGCTTCATTACGATCAATCAGGAGAAGATGAGCAAATCTCTCAATAATTTCTTCCTCGTGAAAGATGTGCTGGAGAAATATTCCGGAGACGCGCTGCGGTTCTTCCTCCTTTCGACACATTACCGGAGCCCCCTCGATTTCAGCGACGACCGTCTGGAAGAGGCGGAGACCAATATGGCGCGCCTCACCGATGTGATCGGACGCATCCGGGAGCTGGCGGCCAAGGAAGGCGCGGAAAGATCGGAGGCTTCCGCAGCCCTCACCGCCGCTGCGGAAAAGGCAGTGAAAGATTTCCACGAAGCCATGGACGATGATTTTAATACGGGCCTCGCGTCGAGCACCGTATTTGATCTGGCGAAAGCCATCAATATCTATTACACCGCTGTCCAGAGCGGCGAGGCCGGTATCGACGGAGAAGCGGTGGCGCTGGCCATGAAAAACCTCAAAGAGATCATGGACGTGCTGGGGATCCTGGAAAATGTATGGAATCGCCGCGGCGATGAAGCGAGCGGGGAAGATTTCCGGAAACTCATGCAGATCATCCTCGATATCCGGCAGGAAGCGAGAGCGGCAAAGCGGTACGATGTGGCGGATCAGATCCGGGATAAGCTGGCGGAAATGGATATCGTCATCGAAGATTCTCCGGCGGGAGCAAGGTGGAAGAAACGTGGAATTTAAGCGGGTTCAGTTTCTGAAAAAGCAGATGGCGCAGAAAATGGGAAAAACTGCGGCGTCAGTTTCCGAGCAGGATGTGTTCTCCATGGACGCGCTGACGCTGGCGTACATGGGCGATGTGTGCTGGTCTTTCTTCATCCGGGAAAAGCTGATCCAGACAGGTATCTACAACGTGCAGATTCTGAACGCCCTGGCGTCGGAAATGGTCTCGGCCCGGTGGCAGAGCCGGATCCTTTTCGAGCTGCAGGAGCTCCTGGATGAGAGGGAATTGAAAGTCTGCCGCCGCGGGAGAAATACCAATTCATCTGTGCCGAAGAGCGCGACCGTGGAGGAATACCGGGAATCGACGGCTTTCGAGAGCCTGCTTGGCTATCTGTACCTGTCGGGAAAAGAAGAACGGCTCCATTTTCTCATGGAGAGAGCGCTGAAATATCTGGCGTCAGAGTTTCAGGCGTAAAAGAAATATAAAAAGCCCCGCCGCGGAATCGACTGCGGACGGGGCTTTTCTGCGTTTGAGGGATAGGAACTTTGCGGACAGCGGTTTTTATTTACTGGCGGGAAATGGAAAAATACAGGAAAAGTATGCCGAAAATGACGGGCTGATGGAGCAGGTAGAAAGAGAGGGAGCGCCGTCCGAGAAAGGTGAGAAGGCGCGGCGCCGGCCGGGCAAGGATAGGCATCCGGCCTTGTTCTTTAAGCAGCCGGTGGAAGAAAAGTCCTGATGCGTAGAGAAATATCCATGGGAACAAAGAGAAATAATCGAGGGAATAAAAATTTTCCGGCGGGAATCCGAGGAAAGCGGTGAAAAGGTTTCGATACCAGTTTTCAGGGACGGGAGCTGCCGGGAAGAAGGGCGGGAATCCGAACACGCCCTGATTGACGCCGCGGAAGACGGCGAAAAGGAGCAGGCTCGCCCAAAAGCCGGCCGCGGGGGAAATGCGGCGGAGCAGCGGACGCAGACCGGCGCAGAGAATGGCGGCGGAACCGAGAAAAGTGAGAATGCCGAAAAGAAGGGGGCCGTCGGTCAGACCGAGGGAAGACAAAAGAAAGGAGACGGCGGCAACGGCCGCGCCGCAGCAGAAAAGCTCTCCGCCCCGCCGAAACGGACGGCGTCCGAAAGGAAGCGAAAAGCCGGAGAGGGAAATAAACGACCAGCAGATGCTTTGCTGCCACAGATAAAGGAGGGTATCGCTTCCGTCGGGGAAACGGACGCCGAAGAGCCAGATCAGATCCCATGTGAGATGGAATCCGGCCATGCTGAGAAGTGAAAAGCCCCGGAGCGCGTCGGGGATCGGGTAACGCGGCATGTCGGTCCGCCTCCTTTCCTGTCATGGTATGATGTATTGTAACGGATGAAAGTCTGCTTCTGTCAAGAAAAATGAACGGACCGCTTGCAAAAAACGGGGAATGTGATATAATTACTTCCGTCGTCAGATGTGAGCGCTTTCCGAAAAGAAAGAAAAGCATTTGACAAGACAGAAAACGGATGATATAATTACATTCGTTGATACGGATCATTAGCTCAGTTGGTAGAGCACCTGACTCTTAATCAGGGTGTCCGGGGTTCGAGACCCTGATGATCCACCAAAAAGTCCCCGCCACATAAGTGGCGGGTTTTTATTGCGCAGAAAAAACCTCTTCTGTTTCCGGATACGAGGCCGGGAGCGGGAGAGGTTTTTGAAAATGCGGACAAATTTTCAGAGGAACAGACAGGCAGCGCGGGAAAAGAATTTTTCTTTTGGGAGCCATGTGCTAAAATACGTAAAAAGAAAAGTTTTCTGATGAAAAAGATCCGGAGGGAAATCATGAGATACAGAAGCACGCGCGGCGGAGACGCAGTGGGCGCCGCGGAAGCACTGCTGAAGGGGCTTGCGGAAGACGGCGGATTGTACGTGCCGGAAAAATTGCCGGAACCGTTCCTTTCTTATGAGGAGATCAAAAACTGCTCTTATCAGGAAACGGCGGTGCATGTACTACGCCGTTTCTTTGAAGAGATTCCGGAAGCGGAGCTGGCGGAATTTGTCAGAAAAGCCTACGGCCCGTCCTTCGCGGCGCGGGAGATCGTTCCGCTGCATACGGTGAACGAATCGTTTTCCGTGGCGGAAATGTTTCACGGCAGGACCTGCGCTTTCAAAGATCTGGCGCTGTCCCTCTTTCCTTATCTGCTGACATGGGCGAAAAAGGAATGCGGAGAAAAGCGGCCTGTTCTCATCCTGACGGCGACGTCCGGCGATACGGGGAAAGCGGCGCTGGAAGGATTCCGTGATGTGAAGGGCACGAATATCTGCGTATTCTATCCGTCACATGGCGTCAGCCCGCTCCAGAAAGATCAGATGCGGAAGCAGCCCGGCGGCAACGTGCGGGTCTGCGGGATCGAAGGAAATTTCGATGATGCCCAGAGCGCGGTGAAGGAGATCTTTGCGGCGGAGGAAAAAGATGGGCCGGTCGTTTATTCCAGCGCCAATTCCATCAATATCGGCCGTCTCTTCCCGCAGGTGGTTTACTACGTGTGGATCTGGCTGCAGCTTGTGCGGAGCGGCTCCATCGGCCAGAAAGAAACGTTCAATGTGGCGGTGCCGACGGGGAATTTCGGAAATATCCTCGCTGCGTGGCTGGCAAAGCAGATCGGCGCGCCCATTGGGCGCCTCATCTGCGCTTCCAATGAAAACCATGTACTCAGCGATTTCTTTGCGACCGGGGTCTATGACAAGAACCGGGAATTTCATCTGACCACGTCGCCCTCCATGGATATCCTGATCTCTTCCAATTTTGAGCGGTTCCTTTTCTATATGACCGGATCGGAAGCGTCTGTGGCGGAAGCGATGAACGCGCTGAAAACCGGCGGCGTCTATACGGTCGGCACGGAGACGATGGCCCGGATCCGCGAAGAGATGCTCGGAGGATGGGCAGATCAGGAGGCGGGGAAAGCGGCGGTCTCCGAAGTGTATGAGAAGTACGACTATCTCATGGATCCGCATACCGCCGTGGCCTATGCGGTCTACCATGACCTGCGGCGGAAAGGAAAGGTCCCCCGCGGGACGCACACCGTCATTGCCGGGACGGCGCATCCCTATAAATTCCCCGACGCGGCGGCGGATGCGCTGGGCATCCCCGTTTCCGGAAGCGCTTATGACAGGCTGCGCATCATTTCCGGCGCGACCGGGATCCCCGTGCCGCCGCAGCTGGCGGGACTGGAAGATGCGCCGGTCCGTTTCGATGAAGTGATCGGGAAGACGGAAATCGCCCGTTTCGTCAGCGCATATGCGGCGGAAATCGCAGAGGAACATGCGAAATGAGACGGAGGAACTGGGATGAGAAGGGGGAAATGCGGTTCCGCCTCATCCTTCTGGCGGTGATGCTCCTCCTCCTCGCTTCGATCCACCTGATCGCGCCGGACTTTTATCCCACCATTCTCAGGCTGACGCGGGACAGGGATCTGGACGGTCTGATCATTTACTTGCAGGGATTCGGTATCTGGGCCGTTTTCGTGAGTTTTTTCATCGATGTGGTCATCAATATCGTGGGATTCCTGCCGTCCATTTTCATTTCTACCGCAAACGGACTCATCTTCGGACTCTTCTGGGGGACGGTCATTTCATGGCTCGCGGAAACGACGGGTGTGGTGATCTCTTTCTGGGTAATGCGCGTCCTTTTCCGGACGATGGCCATGCATGTGATCGAGAAAAGCAAGATGCTCTCAAAGCTCGACCAGTATGAGACATGGCAGGCCGTGGCTTTTGCCCGGGCGATTCCCTACATGCCGAACGGCCTGGTGACGGCCATAGCGGCGCTTTCCAGCATGCCTTTTGAGAGACATCTCTGGGGCAGTCTTCTCGGAAAGCTGCCGTCTGTCGCGCTGGAAGTCTGCGTCGGGCACGATCTGGTTAATCTCGGCGAGCATTCATTCCGGCTCACGGTGGTCCTTGTCATCATGGGACTGATCTATGCCGGCATATGGTGGCACAATAAAAAGAAAAAGCAGCAAAAATAATAAAGGCTCAGCGGAAACGCGGGCCTTTTTTTATGCGCTGTTATAGATTCTGCGCATATCTCAGATATAATTTGCGTATGTTGCTATAACCAAAATGGAAGGATAAAATAACGATATGTGTTTTTACGGGATCAAAAAGCCATTGGCCGCAGGGCGAAGCAAAGTGCGGGCCCGCACGGGGTAGGCGGCGCGGTCGGCCGGTCAGGAAAGGGCTTTTTATCCGGATATGGGGGGATTTCTATGAATGAACAACAGCAGGGAATGAATGAAAACCTGGAACGGGGCCTGAAGGCCCGGCACATCCAGCTCATCGGGCTGGGCGGCGCGATCGGCGTCGGATTATTTCTCGGATCGGCGACGGCGATCGAACTGGCAGGGCCGTCTGTGCTTTTGACCTACATCATCGGAGGCATTGCCATTTACTTCATGATGCGGGCGCTGGGAGAGCTGTCCATCGCGTTTCCCGTATCCGGCGCGTTCAGCGCGCATGCCGCTCGGTTTCTCGGACCGAAGTGGGGGTATCTGACGGGCTGGACGTACTGGTACATGTGGATGGTCACCTGTATGGCGGAACTGACGGCGGTCGGCATCTACATGAATTTCTGGTTTCCCGATCTGCCGCAGTGGGTCTCGGCGCTGACGGCGCTGGTCATCATGACGGCGATCAATTTTATTGCCGTTTCCGCTTACGGCGAATGTGAATTCTGGTTTGCCCTGATCAAGATCGTCACGATCGTATTCATGATCATTGCCGGCGCAGGGATGGTATTCTTCGGCATCGGCAACGACGGTGTCGCCACCGGCGTCAGCAATCTCTGGGCGAATGGGGGATTTTTCCCCAACGGGTTTGAAGGGACGCTCATGGCGCTCGTCATGGTCATGTATTCCTACCTCGGTATCGAGATCATCGGCGTGACGGCGGGCGAAGCGAAAGATCCTCAGGTGACGATCAAAAAATCCATCAATGAGGTATTCTGGCGTATCCTGATCTTCTATGTGCTCTCCCTGGCAGTCATCATGTCCATCTATCCGTGGAATGAAATCGGCCACATGGGAAGCCCCTTCGTCATTACGTTTGAAAAGCTCGGCATCAGCGGCGCGGCGGATATCATCAATCTGGTCGTCATCACGGCGGTGCTCTCTTCCTGCAACAGCGGCATTTTCAGCTCCGGCCGCATGCTGTACAATCTGTCCCTGCAGGGCAATGCGCCGCAGTGCTTCCAGACGCTGAACCGGCATCGTCTGCCTTGGGTGGGCATCGTGTTTTCCGCTTTCATTCTGCTCATCGCGGTCCTGCTGAATTACATCATGCCGTCGGAAGTCTTCGTGTACATTACGAGTGTCGGATCTTTCGGGGCGATGTGGACGTGGTTCGTGATCCTGCGGACGCAGCAGAAATTCCGCGCTTCTCTGTCAGAAGAAGAAAAAGCGAAACTGGCGTACAAAATGCCGGGGGCTCCGTATACGGGCTGGCTGACGATCGCGTTCCTTCTGTGCGTCGTTGTGGCCTCTGCCTTCCGGGAAGATACGAGAGTGGCGCTTTTCGTTACGCCCGTATGGTTCCTCATCCTGTTTATCGGCTACCGCTTCGTGGAACGGAGAAAGAAGAGAGAAGGAACAAAGTTCGTGGATATCGTTTCAGCGACGGACGGCAGCAAAATGTAAATGCGGTAAAACAGCGCGGCTTCGGCCCAGCGCTGTTTTTTTATTGGTCTCTTCCGCTGCGCGGCTGCAAAATGAGCGACGCTTTTAAAAAAGACAGCGGGGAATGAAAAGCGCCGGGGCTGCGGACGGTTTTAAAAGAGAACTGCGATTTTTAAATAGACCCACTGGAAAAAGGAGCGCTCGTGCAGTATACTTAACTTATTATAAGCTGCATAAGCAGAGGTGTTTCAGGGAGAAAAAGAAACACCGGCGATGTTTTTGCAGAGAAGTAGTGCAGGAGGCAGAGAAGTATGGAAGGGAAAAAGTGGAAACTCAGACTCGCTGTGGGCCTTTTGGGGCTGGCGGCGGTCGGCATGGCGGCGGGATGCGGCGGTGCTGGCGGCTCCGATGGGAAAATGGAAGTCGGTGTCGTACAGATCGTACAGCATCCCGCCCTTGACGAAGCCAATAAAGGCTTTGTGGAAGCACTGGAGAAACGCGGGCTGAAAGATAAGATCGAAATCGATCAGCAGAATGCCCAGGGTGATCAGTCCAATCTCCGCACGATCGCGAACCGTTTCGTGTCCGGGAAATACGCCCTCATCGGGGCGATCTCCACACCGGCGGCGCAGGCCATGGCCAATGCCACCGGAGATATTCCGATCATCTGCACGGCGGTGACCAATTATGAGACCGCTAAGCTGATGAAGTCGGAAGCCGCGCCGGACGGCAATATTACGGGCACGTCCGACCGGGGTCCGATGGAGAAGGAAGTGCAGCTGATCCGGGAGATCCAGCCGGATGCGAAAAGAGTCGGCATCATTTACAATTCGAGCGAGATCAATTCCGTGATCCAGGCGAAAAAGCTCCATGAGATCTGTGAGCCTCTCGGCATGTCTGTGAAGGAACTGACGGTCAACTCCATCAATGATATCCAGCAGGTGGCGGAGAGCTTTGCCGGTGAGGTCGACGCGATCTACGTACCGACAGACAATGTGGTGGCTTCCTCGATCCCGACGCTGATGGCGGTGGCCAATGCCAATAAGATCCCCGTGTACGGGGCGGAAGTGGGCCACGTGCAGAACGGCGTGCTCGCATCGGAGTCGATCAGTTATTACGACATCGGATATCAGGCCGGCGAGATGGCGGCGGATGTTCTGGAAGGAAAGAAGAAGATCAGCGAGCTTCCCGTAGAAGCGGCGGATAAGTCGACGCTCTACATTAATGCGGAAGAAATGAAGACGCTGGGGATACAGATCCCGCAGTCCGTACTGGACCGGGCGGAAATGATCTGAGCAGGAGAAACGCATGACAGGCCCGGAGCGGTCTGAAACAGCATTTGCGGCACGGAATGCCGCACAGGGAAGGATGAGAAGCATGGAAGGAAGAACTTGGAAAAAAATACTGGCAGCAGGTGTTCTCGGAATCATGGCGGCAGGGCTGATCGCCGGATGCGGCGGAAGCACAGAAGGGAAAGCAGACGGTTCCGGAAAGAAAATGGTAGGCATCGTGCAGATCGTGCAGCATCCGGCGCTGGATGAGTCCAATCAGGGCTTTGTGGACGCGCTGGAGAAACGCGGGCTGAAAGACAAGATCGAGATCGATCAGCAGAATGCCCAGGGTGATCAGTCCAATTTGCAGACCATTGCGAACCGCTTCGTGTCCGGAAAGTATGCTCTTATCGGGGCGATCTCCACACCGGCGGCGCAGGCCATGGCCAACGCGACGAATGAGATTCCCATCGTCTGCACGGCGATCGCTGATTTTGAAAATGCGAAGCTGATGAAATCGGAAGCCGCGCCGGACGCCAATGTGACGGGGACGCACGACCGGGGCCCTCTGGATAAGCAGGTGGCTCTGATTCGGGAGATCCAGCCGGATGTCAAAGTGATCGGCACGATCTACAATTCGAGTGAGATCAATTCCATCATTCAGGCGGAACGGCTTCGCAAAGCCTGCGAGCCCTTCGGTATCGAAGTCAGGGAACTGACAGTCAATTCCATCAATGATGTGCAGCAGGTGGCGGAATCTTTTATAGGCGAGGTCGACGCGATCTTCGTCCCGACGGACAATGTGGTGGCTTCCTCTATTCCGAATCTGATGGCTGTCGCCAATAAAGGGAAAATTCCTGTATACGGCGCGGAAGCGGGCCACGTGAAGAGCGGCGCTTTCGCATCGGAGTCGATCAGCTTCTACGATATCGGATACCGCGCCGGTGAAATGGCGGCGGATATTCTGGAAGGGAAGAAGACCGTGAAGGAATTGCCCGTGGAAGGAGCGGCGCAGTCGAAACTGTACATCAATAAACAGGAAATGGAGACGCTCGGCATATCTGTACCGGCCTCCGTTCTGGACAGAGCGGAACTGATCTGAGTTCTGTCGAATCATAGGAAGCATGGGAAGGCGCTGGCTTTCCATATTAAGGAGTGGGAATTCAATGTTTGATTTAGCTGTATCGACCGTAGCGCAGGGGCTGATGTGGTCCATTCTGTCGCTTGGTGTTTTTCTCTCGTTCCGTGTGCTTGATGTGCCGGACATGACCTGCGAAGGCAGCTTCCCTCTGGGCGGCGCCATTGCGGCAACGCTGATCACGGCGGGCGTTTCCCCGTGGGCGTCGCTTCTGGCGGGCGCGCTGGGCGGCGTCGTTGCCGGCACCGTATCCGGCATTCTTTACACAAAACTGAAAATACCGGCGATCCTCGCGGGGATCCTGACCATGATCGCGCTGTATTCCATCAATCTGCATATCATGGGCAAGGCCAATATTTCTCTGCTCCGCACGGATACGGTCTTTACTCTCACACAGAAAATGTTTGATATCAGCCAGGGCGCGGCGGCATTCCTCCTGCCGGCGGTGATCTGCCTGCTCTTGTGCTTCGGCATTTACTGGTTCTTCGGTACGGAGCTCGGCATGTGTATCCGCGCGACGGGCTACAATGTGCAGATGATGCGCGCGCAGGGCGTCAATACGGATACGATGATTATTGTGGGGCTCTTCATCAGCAACGCGCTGATCGGTCTCTGCGGCGCGGTGGTCGCGCAGAATAACGGTTTCGCTGACGTGGGGATGGGTATCGGCACGATTGTCATCGGACTGGCTTCCGTTATCATCGGCGAAGTCATTCTCGGCGTCTCATCCTTCAAAGAGTCGCTGATCGCGGTTATCATCGGTTCTGTACTGTACCGCATCGTCATCGCGCTGGTCCTCTTCATGGGCATGCCGCCGAACGATCTGAAACTATTCACGGCGGTCCTCGTCATGATCGCGCTGGCCATGCCGATGATCAAAGAAAATCTCAATATGGGAAAGGCGGGCTGATCATGTTAAAAATATCAAATATCAGCAAGACCTTTTTCAAAGGGACGCAGAACGAGAAAAAAGCGCTCATCGATCTGTCGCTTACGCTGAATGACGGCGATTTTTGCACCGTCATCGGAGGCAACGGGGCGGGAAAGAGTACGCTTCTGAACAGCATTTCCGGCGCATACATTCCGGAGTCCGGCAAAGTGGAGATCGACGGGAAAGACGTCACTCATATGCCGGAATACAAACGAGCCAAATACATCGGCCGCGTTTTTCAGGACCCCATGAAGGGCACCGCTTCCGGCATGCAGCTGGAGGAAAATCTGATTCTTGCGGCGCGGCGTGGCGAATCGCGGCGGCTCCGCTGGGCTTTCGGCAGTGGAGACCATGATAAGTTTAGAGAAATGCTGAAACGCCTCGATCTGGGCCTGGAGAACCGTTTGGAAACGAGGATCGGTCTCTTCTCCGGCGGGCAGCGTCAGGCAGTGACGCTTCTCATGGCGACGCTGAAGAAGCCGCAGATTCTGCTCCTCGACGAGCCGACGGCGGCGCTCGACCCGAAGACGGCGGAAAAAGTCCTGAAGCTGACCAATGACATCGTGCAGGAGCAGCACCTCACGACGCTCATGATTACCCACAATATGCGCGACGCGCTCCGCTTCGGCAATCGCCTCATCATGATGAACAGCGGCCGCATCATCGCGGACTATACGCCTGAAGAGAAAAAAGGGCTGACCATCGACATGCTGCTGAAGAAATTTGAAGAAACGTCGGACGCCATCAGCGACCGGCTCATGCTGGGCAACTAATGCAGAAACTCCCCGGAGGTTTTCCGGGGAGTTTTTTATTGGAATACGCGGACTTCGTGCAGTGCGCGGATACGCTGTCAGATCTTCTGGGAGCCTGTAGACCAGACGTGGCTGCTCTTTGCGGCGGCAGGCGTATTCTGTGCCATCACGCCTGCCAGCGGATGCGGGAGGTAGAGCTCGTCCAGGTACGCTGTTTCTTCCGGCGTGAGAGTGAGTGCCGCCGCCCGGGCCGCGCCCTCCACGTGAGAGATCTTTGTGGCCCCTGTTACCGGCGCGGTGACGCGGCCGAGAAGCCAGGCGAGGGAGATCTCCGTCATGGATACGCCGCGGCTGTCGGCGATCTCGGCGGCGCGGGCGATGATCGGCTCGTCTATATCGGTGGTCCTGTCATACTTCAGGCGGGCGTAGCTGTCTTCGGCGAAGCGTTTCGTCATTTCGCCGGGATGCCTGGAGAGGCGTCCTCCCGCCAGCGGGCTGTACGGTGTGAGCGCGATGTTTTCCATTCGGCAGAATGGCGCCATTTCCCGTTCTTCTTCGCGGAAGATCAGATTGTAATGCCCTTGGACAGAAATGAACTGGGCAAATCCCTCGCGGGCGGCGAGATCATTTGCCCGGCAGAGCTGCCAGGCAAAGCAGTTGGAAATGCCGATGTACCGGGTCTTTCCTGATTTGACTGCCTCGTTCAGTCCGTCCATGATCTCTTCGAGGGGCGTCTGCCAGTCCCACATGTGGTAAATATAGAGATCCACATAGTCCATGCCGAGATTTTCAAGGCTTTTATCAAGCATGCGGCGGATATGTTCCTGACCGGATATGCCTGAGGTAATTTCTTCATTCGTGCGGGGAAGAAATTTTGTCGCGACGATGACGTCTTCGCGCCGGGCGAGATCGCGGAGCGCCCGGCCGAGGTACTGCTCGCTGGTCCCGCTCTGATAAGCGATGGCCGTGTCGAAAAAATTGATCCCCAGCTCCAGACCGCGGCGGATGATCGCCCGCGATGTTTCTTCATCGACGGTCCACGTGTGCTGCCCGCGGGCCGCGTCTCCGAATCCCATACAGCCCATGCAGATGCGGGAGACTGTGAGATCAGAGTTTCCTAGTTGTGTGTATTTCATCATGAGTCCTCCTTTTTTCCTGTATTGTAATCGCCGCCGCGGCTGCCGTCGAATACCTGGTCTTTATGGAAACATATGCGCCGGGTCTATAGATACGCATGAGGAATAAGCATTGGCAGCGGGAACGGGCAGGTCCAATACTGAAAAAAACGGCGGGAGCCGGGAAAGAAGGAGAAACATGAAAAAAGAAATAGGACAGACGCTGGCGCTCTATCCGACGCCGCTCACTCTTGTGGGAACGATGGCGGAAGGGAAACCGAACTGGGCGCTGGTCGGCCATGTGGGGATCATCGGGCATGACCGCATCCTCGTTTCCATGGCGGAAGCGCATTTTACGAATAAGGGGATAAGGGAGGCAGGTGTGTTGTCCGTGAGCCTGATTGATGAAAATTTTCTGCCTCAGGCGGACCGCGCTGGCTACGTGAGCGGACACCGGACAGACAAAAGCGGATTTTTCCTGTGGCATGCGGCAAAGAACGGCGCGCCTTTCCCGGAGGGAGCGCCTGTATCCATGGCGTGCACGGTCGTGGATACGTACCGGACGCCGGGATTTGAGAGTTTTATCTGCCGCATTGATGAGACCGCGGCGGAAGAGAGCATATTGACGGAGGCGGGAAAGATCGATTACCGCCGCTTTCATCCGGTTCTCTTTGAAATGCCGACCTATGAATATCTCCTTGCCGGGGAGATTGCCGGTCAGTGCATGCGCATGAATAGCAGAAAATAAAACCCCACAGAAAAAGCCTTTCGCATCATTTCGCGAAAGGCTTTTTTCTGTAAAGCGGGATCAGATCTTATTCTGAGATTCCAGGACAGCGGTAATCTTATGTTTCACCATATCTTTGACTGCTTGCCGGCCTGCCTTGAGGTAGGAGCGGGGATCGAAATTAGAGGGATCCTTGAAAAGGCTCTCCCGAATGGCGCCGGTCATGGCGAGGCGGATATCGGTGTCGATATTGATCTTGCAGACCGCCATATGAGCGGCTTTATTCAGCATGTCTTCCGGCACGCCCTTTGCGCCCTGCACACTGCCGCCGAACTCATTGCATTTCTGGACAAATTCCTGAATGACTGTAGAAGCGCCATGGAGAACGATCGGATAGCCCGGAAGGAGCTGGCCCACTTTTTCAAGACGGTCATAGTCGAGATAGGGGTCTCCCTTATATTTGTACGCGCCGTGGCTGGTGCCGATGGCGATGGCCAGGGAATCGCATCCTGTGAGGGCGACAAATTCGGCGGCCTGTTCCGGATCGGTGAAAAGGGCGTCTTTGGCATCGACGCTCACATTGTCTTCCACACCGGCGAGGCGGCCGAGCTCGGCTTCTACGACGACGCCCTTGTCGTGGGCATATTCGACGACCTGCTTGGTGAGGCGGACATTTTCTTCATAGGAGTGTTTCGAGCCGTCGATCATGACGGAAGTGAATCCGCCGTCGATGCAGGCTTTGGCGATCTCAAAGGTGGAACCGTGGTCGAGATGAAGGGCAACGGGAATGTCGGGATACTGCGCGGCGGCAGTCTTGACAAGATCAACGATGTAATTCTGCCCGGCGTAGGTGCGCGCGCCTTCCGATGCCTGGAGAATGACAGGGGAACGCTCTTCCTGAGCGGCTTCCATGATGCCCTGAATGATCTCCATATTGTTTACATTGAATGCGCCGATGGCGTAATGGCCTTCATAGGCTTTCTTAAACATTTCTCTGGTTCCAACGAGCGGCATAAGCGACCTTCCTTTCTGAATGGCGCCGGAGCGCCGGGCTCCGCGCAGAACAGGCATAAAACATATGCTCAATAAAAAATAAATACACATCAATGCCGGGAAAATCCGGAAATGAGGGAAATAATAATCGGGTCTCGGGCTTCTTTTACCGACTTGGATAAAAATCGGAAGAAATAGAATACCCTTTTTATTATACGGGAAGCGTCTTCCATTTTCCAGTGTTCTGCGGGACGTGTGACGGCGAAAAGGGGCGTTTATTTTCCGGCGGACAGAGAAAAAACGGAAATGATCCGGCGCTGGAAATCCAATGCCTGTCGACGAAGGACGGCGCGCGGAAGCCCGGTTTTCTTTGCCTTGCGGAAGCATTTCAAGTATAATAAAAAAGATTTGGAAGATTTATTTGCAGAAATTTTTAATCTTGCTTTTGCATTTCAGACATACAGGAGGAAACAACATGGCAAAAGATTACTCTTTTGACGTAGTGTGCCGCACCGATCTGGCAGAGGCAGCCAATGCGGTCAATCAAGCGGCGAAGGAGATCCGCACACGCTTTGATTTCAAGGGCAGCAAGAGCACAGTAACATTGGCCGACGCGGTCATTACGATCCTGGCCGATGATGATTTTAAACTGCGCCTTGTGCGGGAGATCGTCAACGGCAAACTGGTGAAACGCGGTATTTCCCTGAAGAATCTCAGCGAAGGAAAGAAGGAACCTGCCGCGGGCGGCATGGTGCGTCAGGCGCTGACGCTGAAAAACGGAATTGAAGCGGAGCTGGCCAAGGATATCGTGAAGCGCATCAAGAGCTCCGGCATCAAAGTACAGGCAAAGATCAACGGCGACGAGCTCCGGGTGAGCGGCAAAGACAAGGACGCTCTTCAGGAGACTATTGCGTTTCTGAAGAATCAGGATCTCCCCGCCGATCTTCAGTTTGTAAATTACCGCTGACCATGGCAGAAGCGGAACTGGGGAAGCCCATGCGTGAAGGATACACCACAGGCGCTTCTGCCGCGGCGGCCATGAAGGCGGCGATCCTGGCGCTCCGCGGCGAATTCCCGAAATTCGTGACCATCCTTTCTCCGCAGGGCGCGGAGATCACAATCCCCGTGGATTCGGCATCGGCGGCGGAAGGAATCGGCACGGCGACGGTGCTGAAAGACGGCGGCGACGACCTGGACTGCACGCACGGCACGCCGGTGGTCGCGGAGGTGCGCCTGACTGCCGGAGAAGGACTCTCCCTGAAAGCGGGGAAAGGCGTGGGCATCGTGACCAAGCCGGGACTGCAGGTGCCTGTGGGGCGGCCCGCGATCAATCCGGGGCCGCAGCTCATGATGCGCCGTGTTTATGAGGAGATGACGGGGCGCGGAAAAGGGCTGGAAGTGACGATATCGATTCCCCATGGGGAAGAACTGGCAAAGCAGACTCTGAATCCGGCCATGGGTGTCGTCGGCGGCATTTCCGTGCTCGGCACGACGGGGATCGTGAAACCCATGAGCGAAGACGCGTATAAGCGGTCGCTGGCGCCGCAGGTTTCCGTCATCCGGGCATGCGGATGGAAGACCGCCGTGCTGACTCCGGGGCGGATCGGAGAAACCGCTGCGCAGCGTATGGGGATACCGCGCGATGTCATTGCCGAGACGAGCAATTTCATCGGCTATATGCTGGAGCAGGCCGTGGCGGCGGGATTCGGGAAAATTCTCTTGATCGGGCATATGGGAAAACTGGTCAAGGTGGCGTCGGGCAGCTTTCATACGTATAACCGGTGCAGCGACGGGCGCATGGAGACCATCGCTGCCTATGCGGCGCTGAACGGAGCTGGGCCGTCCGTCGTCCGGGAGATCCTGAACTGCACGACGACCGACGCGGCGGCGGAAATCATCCGGCGGGAACGCCTGGAAGCGATCTATCCGCAGCTGGCTAAGCGGGCGCAGGAACGGTGTGAACGGTATATTTTCGGGCGCGCGGAAGTGGGCGTTATTTTCGCGGCCATGGACGGAACGGTGGTCGCCGCGTCGAGCCGGGCTGTAAAACTCGCGGAGGAAGAACAATGGAACATCGTCTGATCGTAGCGGGCATCGGCCCGGGAAGCCGGGAATATATCCTGCCGAAGGCGCTTCACGCCATCGAATCCGCGAAATATCTGGCTGGAGGACGGCGGGCGCTGGCGGATTTCGCTTCCGCCGGGCAGGAGACGTATCCTGTCACGGGGAAATTGTCCGAACTGGCGGACTGGATCAGAGGAGCGCTTGCGTGCGGCGATGTGATTGTCATGGTGAGCGGCGATCCGGGGTTTTATAGCCTGCTCCCGTGGCTGAAAAAGCAGTTTGCCCATACGGAGATCGAAGTCATCCCGGGGATTTCTTCCGTGCAGGCGGCCTTCTGCTGCATCGGCGAGCCGTGGCAGGGCGCGGATTGGCTGTCTTTTCACGGGCGGACGCCGGAAGAGGAAAAACTGGTCTATCGGCCGGGGAGGAAACTGGCGTTTCTCACAGATCACGGACATGATCCCGCCTATATCGCCGGACAGCTTATGGAAAGGGGGTGGCCGGAAGAAACGCGCGCGGCAGCGGCGGAGCATATTTCGTATGAAAATCAGAATATACAGACCGGAACGCTCAAAGACATGAGGGAGCTGACCGGTTTTGGTGAATCTGTACTGGTGGTGATGGGATAATGCGGACATTGGGCATCCCAGACGAAGAATTCATCCGGGGAAAGGTGCCGATGACGAAAGCGGAGATCCGGGCTATGGTCATGGTCAAAGCGGCCATTGCGTCCGGAGACTGTGTGGCGGACATCGGCGCGGGAACGGGTTCTTTGTCAGTGGAAGCGGCGCTCTGCGCAGAGCATGGGAAGGTCTATGCCATAGAAAGAAATCCGGAAGGCGCATCGCTCATCCGGGAAAACGCCGACCGCTTCGGCTGCGGAAATATTGAAGTCATACAGGGAACCGCTCCGGAGGCCATGGAAGCACTGCCGGAATGCCAGGTGATCCTGATCGGCGGCAGCGGCGGAAATCTGAAAGAGATCATCGACTGCGCCGACGCGCACCTGGCGCGGGGCGGGCGGATGGTCCTGACATCGGTGACCGCGGAGACGACCGGCGTGATCGTAGAGGAATTCCGCGGAAGAGAGTATGATTTCAGCGGCTTCCAGATGCAGGTCAGCCGCCTGAGGAAGTTGGGGCGGTATCATCTGTACGATCCGCTGAGTCCGGTATTTATTTTTACGGCAGTGAAAAAATAACAGGGAAACATTTTATTTTGAGGAGGAATTGCTATGGGGAAAGTGTATTTTATCGGGGCGGGGCCTGGCGATCCGGAGCTGATCACCGTCAAGGGACAGCGGCTGATCGCTGAGGCGGATGTCATTATCTACGCGGGATCTCTGGTCAATCCGGAGATCCTGAAATACGGGCGGCCTGACGCGGAAGTCTACAACAGCGCGACCATGAATCTGGACGAGGTGCTGGATGTGGAGATCCGCGCGGTGCGGGAAGGAAAGACCGTGGCCCGCGTCCATACGGGCGATCCGGCGATCTACGGTGCGATCCAGGAACAAATGGACGGACTGCGCCGGGCAGGCATCGAAGACTTTGAAGTGATCCCCGGTGTCAGTTCGTTCCTCGCGTCCGCGGCGGTGCTGAAGCAGGAATACACACTGCCCAATGTGTCGCAGACGATCATCATCACCCGCATGGAGGGACGCACGCCCATGCCGCCGAAGGAAAATCTGACGTCTCTCGCCCAGCATCAGGCGACGATGTGCATTTTCCTCTCTGTGCAGGCGATCGACGAAGTCATGAAAAAGCTGACGGACGGCGGATATGCGCCGGAGACGCCGGTGGCTATCGTCGTCCGCGCGACCTGGCCGGATCAGAAGATCCTCCGCGGAACGATCGCGACCATCGGGAAGATCATCCACGACGCAGGCGTATCCCGTCAGGCTATGATCATCGTAGGGAACGTGCTGGACAGCGATTACGAACTGTCCAAGCTGTATGACAGCAAATTTACGACCATGTTCCGCCAGGGCACGGAAAAATGAAGTACGCCGTGATTTCTGTTTCCAGAGAAGGTGCGCTTCTCGGACAGAAAGTGAGGGCCCGCCTCGGCGGAGACGGCACCTGCTATGAGCGGATCGGCGCGGAGAGCGGCGGGGAAGCGCAGTATTTCCGGCGCACCTTTGCGCTGACGGAGGAAATTTTCTCCCGCTATGACGGGCTTCTGTACATCATGGCCTGCGGCATTGCCGTCCGGGCGGCGGCGCCGCACATCGTGAGCAAGGCATCCGACCCGGCGGTGCTCGTCATGGACGAATGCGGGCAGCATTGCATCTCGCTGCTTTCCGGTCATCTGGGCGGGGCCAACGACTGGGCGCGGGAGACCGCCGCGGCGGTCGGCGCGGATCCGGTCATCACGACGGCGACCGACGTGCACGGGCGGCGCGCGCCTGACGATCTGGCGCGCATTCTCCACATGCGGGTGGAGCCTCTTCCCGCACTGAAAACGGTGAACAGTGCCGTCGCGGAAGGAAAGCCTTTCGCGTGGCTCGTCGATCCGGAAGCGGACGGCGCCGGCGACATTCTGCGGCGGATGCATGCGCTCGGCATACAGGCGGAATATTACGGGAAAGAAAATGCGGCGGAGGCTGCAGCGGTGATTTCGGAAAGAGATCTGCCGATGTCTGTGCCGCATGTGTATCTCCGGCCGAAAAATCTGTATGTGGGAATGGGCTGTAAAAAAGGCGTTTCCGAAGAACTGGTGCGGAGCGCTTTTCAGCAGGCCATGGAAAAAGGCGGCTTTTATCCGTACCAGGTGAAAGCGCTGGCCAGCGTCGATGTGAAGGCCGGAGAAAAAGGATTACTGGATTTTGCGGAACATATGGGTCTGCCCATTCATTTCTATCCTGCGGAGGAGCTCAGGAAATGGGCGGAAGAAAACCATGTGGAGATTTCTGAATTTGTAGAAAAAACGATTGGAGTAGGGAACGTATGCGAATCAGCAGCACTCAGGGAAGCGCGGCAGGGGAAAACACTGCTTCCGAAAACAAAATTTGCACAGGTCACTGCGGCTGTGGCCGCGGGCTTGTCCGTGTCATCGGTATCGGGCCGGGGCATGAAGAAGAGATGACGCCGAAGGCGGCAAAAGCGATCGATGATTCGGAGATCATCGTCGGATACAATACGTACATCGCTCTGATCCGCGACCGGATCGGAGACCGGCCCGTCGTAGGGAACGGAATGCGCCAGGAAGTAGAGCGGTGCCAGAAAGCGGTGGAGCTCGCGGCGGAAGGGAAAAAAGTCGCGGTCATTTCCTCCGGGGATCCCGGCGTGTACGGCATGGCGGGACTGGTGCTGGAACTGGCGCAGAAAATACCGGAAGACGTTCGTCCGGAATGCGAGATCATTCCCGGACTGACGGCGGCGAATACATCCGCTGCGGCTCTCGGCGCGCCTCTCATGCACGATTATGCGGTCATTTCCCTGTCCGATCTCATGACGCCGTGGGAATTGATCAAAAAGAGAGCGAAGCTGGCGGCGGAAGGCGATTTCGTCATTGCCATTTACAATCCGAAGAGCCGCGGCCGCGCGGATTACCTGAATCAGATCAGGGACATTGTCATGAAATACAGAAAACCCGAGACGCCCGTGGGTATCGTGCGCAAGGCGGGACGGCCCGGCATGAACTGGACGGTGAGCACGCTGGAAAAACTGCCGGAAGAAGATGTGGACATGCAGTCCACCGTCATTATCGGCAACAGCAATACCTATGTGGCCGACGGGCGCATGATCACGCCCCGGGGGTATAAACTGTGATCTGGATCATTTCCGGGACGCAGGACGGAAGAGAGATCGGGGCGAAGCTGGCAGACTGGATAAAAACACAGCCCCGTATCAGAGATACGGAGATCCTCATGACGGTGGTGAGCCAGTACGGGAAACGGCTGGCCTGCCATGAAGGGATCGAAGTCGAAGTGGGACGCTTTACGGAAGAGGATATGCTCCGGGAGATCAGCGGAAAAAAGATCACCGTTATCCTGGACTGCAGTCATCCCTATGCGGCGGTCGTGTCGGAAACGGCGCGGGCGGCCTGCCGGAAGGCGGGGATTGCTTATGTCCGGTATGAAAGACCGGAAATCGCGCTGCCTGATTATGAGAAGCTGCATCACGCGGCCGATGAAAAGGAAGCGGCGGAGATCGCCGGCCCGCTGGGAGACAATATCCTTCTCACGACGGGATCGAAAACGCTGGCGGCTTTCGTCCATGCGGATGCGCTGAAAGGAAAGACTCTCTGGGCGCGTGTGCTTCCTCTGTCCGGCGTGATTAAAATGTGTGAGGAGCTGGGCCTGAAGGCCAGGAATATCATTGCGGTGCAGGGCCCCTTTTCGTATGAAATGAACCGGGCCATGATCCGCGATTATCATGCGGACGTCATGATTACCAAGAACAGCGGCCTTGTCGGCGGCAGCGATACGAAGCTGCGGGCGGCCATGGATGAGCATATCCATGTCATCGTCATTGACAGGCCGAAAGCTTCTCTGGACGGCGCCCCCGTATTTTCTTCACAGGAGCAAGTATTGACATATATGGAGGAACATCATGAATTTTATAAAGAATCCGCGGGCCATTGAGGAGAACAGCATGGAGCTGATCTATCCTTTCATCAAGGATATGGATCTCACTGCGGAAGAAATCACCGTGTATTCCCGGATGATCCATGCGTCGGGCGATGTGGATTACGGCCATCTGATTCACACGAGCAAGGGCGCGGTGGCCGCGGGGATCCAGGCGCTTCGGAAGGGATGCAACATTTACTGCGACGTCACCATGGTGCAGACGGGCATCAATAAGAGAGCGCTTTCCGTGCTCGGCGGGCAGACGTTCTGCCGCATTGCCGATCCCGCTGTGGCGGCGAGTGCGAAGGAAAAGAACATTTCCCGCTCCATGGAAGCCATGAATTCCTTCGGCGAGGAGCTGAACGGTTCCATTGTTGCCATTGGAAATGCGCCGACCGCGCTGTTTGAAGTGATCCGTATGATCAAAGAAGAAGGGATCACGCCCGCGCTCATCATCGGCATCCCCGTGGGATTCGTCGGTGCCGCGGAATCGAAGGAAATGCTGATCCAGGAGAGCACCGTTCCGTACATCACCGTGCGCGGAACGAAAGGAGGCAGCCCGATCGTTGCGTCCGTCGTCAATGCGCTGCTGTACAATCTCGTAAGACGGGACAACATGCTCTACGTCAATAAGACGCTCTGAGCGAAGACCGGTAAGCCGCCGCTTCCGGGCGGAATGAAAAAATCGGAAGAGCTTACGGAGGAAAGATGAAAAGGGAAACAGAAAACACTGCGGGAGCCGGCCGGACATTCCGGCTGAGCATGCTCATCGTATTTTTTATCTTTGCTTCGGCGGCGATGGTAGGCAGCCTGATTTTCGGTTCGGCGGATATTTCCATGGGACGGATACTGGAGATCCTTTTCGGGAAAGTGACCGGGACGGACGGCATGGTCATATGGAATATTCGGTTTCCAAGAAATATCGTGGGCGCGCTGGTCGGGGCCGACCTGGCGGTGGCCGGAGCCATTTTGCAGGCAGTCATGAAAAATCCGCTCGCCGATCCGGGCATCGTCGGCGTGTCGAGCGGCGCCGGTCTGGCAGGCGTGATCATGCTCATTTTTCTGCCGGAAGCGTCGCTGCTTCTGACGCCGGTCGCTTTTATCGGGGCTATGCTGTCGGCAGGCGCGGTATACGCGCTGGCGTGGAAGAACGGTATCCGGCCGAGCCGGATCATACTGGCCGGTGTGGCGGTCAGCGCTTTTCTCGGAAGCGGCATCTCCGCCATTCTCGTTTTTTATTCTGACCGGGTGCAGGGCGCGCTTCTCTGGATGGTAGGCGGACTGTCCGCGCGGAGCTGGCCGCAGGTGGAAGCGCTTTTTCCCTATACAGTGCTGGGGCTGATCTTTGCCATGTGCGGGGCCAGAGCGCTCACCATCCTGTCGCTCGGCGATGAAACGGCGCGCGGTCTGGGACTGCCGGTAGAGAAAATACGGTTTCTCATGACGGCGGCTGCAGCGCTTCTCGCGGCGGGCGCAGTGAGTATCGCCGGACTGATCAGCTTTGTAGGACTGGTCGTTCCCCACATTGTGCGGCTCATCATCGGCTCAGACTACAAATTCCTGATCCCCGGATCGGCGTTGCTCGGCGCGGGCGTGCTCGTTCTGTGCGATACGCTGGGGCGGACGGTCTTCGCGCCGGTGGAGATTCCAGCGGGGATCATCATGGCCTTTCTCGGCGCGCCGTTCTTTCTGTACCTGCTGAGGAGGAGCGCGTGATGGAAACGGCTATCGAAGTCTCCGGCGTAAAAGTTTCTTTTGGCGCTCATCACGTACTGCGCGGCGTAGACTGCGCCGTAGAAACGGGAAGCATCGTTACATTCCTTGGCCGGAACGGCTGCGGGAAGTCGACGCTCCTGAAAGTGATCACCGGCAATCTCCGTCCCGATGAAGGGGCGGTCGCCATCGGCGGCAGGCCGCTCTCTTCGTACAGCAGCAGCGAACTGGCGCGGTATGTGGCTTTTTTGCCGCAGGTGCATGAGATGCCGAAAGACATGACCAGCCTTGAACTGGTCGCCTGCGGGCGGTATCCGTATCAGCACTGGTGGAGCGGCGTTTCTTCGCGGGACAAAGAAGTCGTGGCGGAGGCCATGAAGCGGACGAATACGTACCACCTGAAAGACCGGACGGTGGTGTCCCTCTCCGGCGGCGAGCGGCAGCGCGTGTGGATCGCCATGGCGCTGGCCCAGGAGCCGAAGATTCTGATCCTGGACGAACCGACGACCTATCTGGATATCTGTCATCAGCTGGAAGTGCTGGAGCTGGTGAGCCGGCTGAATCGGGAAGAAGGACTGACCGTGGTCATGGTCCTCCATGATATCAATCAGGCCTGCCGCTATTCGACGAAACTGTGCCTCTTGGAAAACGGTGTCATCCGGCGGAGCGGCCCGCCGAAAGACGTGATGACGCCGGGCGTGCTGGCGGAAGTGTTTGAAGTCGATGCGGAAATGGAAGAGCGCGGCGGCCGGCCGAGCGTCATCATCAACGGCCTGTGCAGGAGCGGAGAACGGCATCCCGGCGGGGAATGCAGGGAATAATAAAGCCAGCGGTATTTTTCGGAAAGGAAAACACCGCTGGTTTTTGTTGTGCTCTGAATGGCCTGACGAATCCGGTGTATTCCTGGCGCGTAAAAAACTGGTGAAAAATGGAAAGTCAAATAATTCCAGATGTGATAAAATAATAATAGAGATGGACGAAATATTATAGGAAATGAATTTACCCGTTTCAATGCCAATGAAATTTTAGAATCTGCTGCAGAAAAAATATTTTCAATGAAATTCAAGCGAGTATAAATTGGATTCTATGCAAATAAGGATGTGAGACGTTATGCAAAAACGACAGAAGAAAAAATCATGCATACCGGAAACCACACCTTCTCCCGCTGTCAAAGAGTGGGAAGAGTATTTGCATGACACCAAAAGAAAAATTCTGGTACCGTGTAAGAAAAGTTTTCATGTTTATTGTGTGCTTTGGGTCTCCCATTTTTCTAACGTTTTCCGCTATCTATGCTATCTACACGAATAAGCCGTTTTTATGGTATTTGTTTCATTAATGAAATAATCAAGTCTTAGGGCTTCACATTCTACCAATGAATGATGAAGTCCTTCTTGTTTGGCAGAAAAGGCGGAATACAAATGGCGGCGGGGAGAGGCAATGCCGTGTTTTGCCTGTTCAATGGAACAGACGCAAATAGCAGCGGCTGTTCAGAATCTTGAATGCCTTTATTTTGACAATATATGCGAGATGCCAAAATACCGGTTTGACGGCGAGGCTTTTTGTGGTAAAAATAAAGAAAGGCGATGACGCGTGAATCGGTGTTTTGTCGGGGAGGTCTGTTATGCAATATATCAGTTATTATGACTCGCCGCTGGGACGCCTCCTGCTGGCGGCGGACGAAGAAGGACTTGTCGGCGCGTGGTTCGAAGGGCAGAAATATTTTGCTCGCGGACTGGCGAAGGAGTGTGAAGAACGGGAGACGCCGACGCTGGCCGCGGCGAAGCGGTGGCTTGATGTCTATTTTTCTGAAAGAGAGCCGGATATTTCCGTGCCTCTTCATCTGTCGGGGACGGCTTTTCAGAAAGAAGTGTGGCAGATCCTTTGCGGGATCCCTTATGGAGAAACAACGACGTATGGGAAAATCACGAAAAAGATGGAGGAAAGGGATGGGCGCGCCTGCGTATCGGCACGGGCCGTGGGCGGCGCTGTCGGACATAATCCGGTCTCTGTCATCGTTCCGTGCCATCGGGTGGTCGGCGCGGACGGGCGCCTGACGGGATACGCCGGCGGACTGGAGCGAAAAGCGCGGCTGCTGGCGCTGGAAAAGGCGGGCGGAAAGCCGTTGCATTTTCCTTCAAAAGGCGAGGCGCTGTAAATCCGATATAGAAAAACCGCACAAAAAAAGACTGGTCAATCTGTTCAGACCGGTCTTTTTTTGATGCGATTTCAATTCTCAGGAGGATACGCAAGGCGCAGAAGCTGCTCCATCGCTTCCGGCGTGCGGAGGCCCGGATTCATGAGGAAGAGCTCATAAGGGAGAAAATACACCCTGCCGGTCCGCACCGCTTTCAGCTGAGACCAGGCGGGATTGCTCCGCATTTCCTCATCCATCTTTTTATTGATCTCGGAGGCATTGCCCATGGTGACGACGAAGATCAGATCAGGATCGTCGGCGGAGAGCTGTTCCAGAGAGTAGGGAACCGTCTTGGCATCGGCGGAGATCTCTTTGTGCGCGGTGACGACGTTGTCCATTTTCAGCCGTTTTACCATGGACGCACAGATGGAGGTGACGTCTTTGCCGGTCGCACGAAGGACAGCCGCACGGACGGGCGTATGGCGGGCCGCTTCTTCTTCCAGCGCCGCGATCCGGCTTTCGTACTCTGTAATGAGGGCATCTGTTTTTTCCTCCGTGCCGTAGAGGCGGCCGAGGAAGCGTATAAGAGGCACGTTGTCATTGATGCCGTCGTAATTGAGGAGAAAATAGGGGAGATGATTGCTCTGGAGGAGCGATTCGAGCTTCCGGTTCTGGCTTCTTTCGCCGAGTACGAGATCCGGAGTGAGGGCGACGAGCTTCTCCATATCGATATGCTGCGTCTGGCCCAGTTCCGGGAGCGATCGGGCCGCTTCTGGAATGGGACTGCGCGTGGTCGGGCGGGAAACGGATTCGCCTCCTGCCGCGTAGACCATATTGAGGAGCGGCGTCGTCAGGACGGCGACACGTTTCGGCGGCGTCTGCAATGTGAGCGTCTGTTCCTGATATTGCAGCGTAAATCCTTTCGGAGAGTCGGCTTTCTCCGCGCCGCCGCATCCGGCAAAAACGGCGCAGGCTGCCGTGATGAGCAGCAGGGAAATGAGCTTTTTCATGGGGCCTCCTTTTAGAAAGAGAAAAAATGGGAATTTCTTTCATTATAAAGCGAAAAGTACAAAAAGAATGCCCCTGCGCGGGGCAGAGGCAAAAATTCTTTTCTGTTATTTGCTGAGCGCTGCGACGGCTTCGTCGGCGCGTTCCACAAAGAGCGCCTGAATGTTCGGATTTTCGCCGAGGCCGTGGAGATACGTGTCGACAGCGATGCCTTCTTTCTGAAGGATGCTCTTGTGGCTGTCTTCTTCATCGCCGGCCATGTCGTTGTTGGCGTGATCGCCTGATACCATCATGATCGGCATCAGGGTGACGTGCTTGATGCCTTTCTGTTTCAGCTGCGGGATGACGTCGTCCAGATTCGGGCGGCCTTCTACGGAGTAGACGTACACGTTATTCATTCCCAGTTCATGGATGCGGTCCTGGATGACGGAATAGTACGCGTTGGCGGGATGAGGCGTGCCGTGAGCCATAAGCAGGATGGCATCGTGCGGGCCGGTTTTCGGGAACTGGGAAGAAAGGGCGTTCAGGAAATCGACGACCTGGTCCGGTTCGCCTTCCGTGCCCTGCCAGTACATCAGCGGCACAGCCAGGGAAACTTCTTTGAAATCATTGGCGTACTGCTTGGTGACGACGCTGTCATAAAGGTATTCCATGCCGGGAATGACGTCGAGAGAAACGACGGCAACGCGGGTATACCCTTCGGCTTTCAGCTTTTCAAAGGCTTCTTCCGGAGTGAGTTTCGTGATGCCTTCTTTGGCTTTCACCCGGTCAATGATGATGTGGCTGGTATAGGCTTCGAAAACGGGAATGTCCGGATGCGCTTTCTGGATCGCTGCTTCGACGGCGTCGATGGTCTTTGCGCGGGTATCCGTGAAAGTCGTGCCGAAAGTCATGACGAGGATGGCATCCTTGTTTTCTTTGTTGGCCAGCGCCGGATTTCCGCCGGTCCATACGCCGACAGTAGAAGCCTCGCGCAGAGCGGGGGTAACGTCTTTGACTTCGGAGCTCAGTTCATAAGCGTCTGCGGTCAGGCCGACGGACGCGGCGCAGAGAGCCGCCATGGATGCGGAAAGAAGCAGTTTCAGATTTTTGTTCATACAAAATCCCTCCTCAAAACATTACTTTCCAGAAAGGCGGCTGTTATTTCCCTGAGCTGACCTTTCTGGAGTTTTATGATAACTTCATGATAAGATTTACATTAGAATTTGTCAACAAAATAAACAGGAATCAAATAATATTTTTTAATTGAAAAATGAGAAATGAACAAAGGAAAGGAATGGAACATTTTGCGCTTTTGAGTGAGCGCCGATGGATGAGCAGCGTTTGATGAGCGCTGAAAATAGAACGCTTGTTTTCTGTGTTATAATGAGGAAAAATAACGAATTTGTTCACTCAAAAAGGAATGCAAAATGGAGAATTCCCGAATCAGAAGACAATATCCGGAACATATGACGCCTTTTACGCTGAAGGCGCCTTTTCAGCCTATGGGGGATCAGCCGAAGGCTGTGGCGTCTCTTACGGAAGGTCTGCGTGAGGGGCAGTGGGCGCAGGTTTTGCTCGGCGCGACGGGGACGGGCAAGACCTTTACCATGGCGAAAGTCATCGAGGAAGTGCAGAGGCCGACGCTCATCATTTCGCCAAACAAAACGCTGGCGGCACAGACGGCGAGCGAGTTTAAAGATTTCTTTCCCGACAACGCGGTCTATTATTTCGTCAGTTACTACGATTACTACCAGCCGGAATCATACATCCCCTCCACGGATACCTATATAGAAAAAGATTCTTCCATGAATGAAGAGATTGACCGGCTCCGCCACTCGGCGACGATGGCTCTTTTTGAGCGGCGCGATGTGATCATCGTGGCGTCGGTATCCTGCATTTACGGGCTGGGCGATCCGGAAGATTACAGCACCATGGGCCTGTCTCTGCGGCCCGGCGAGGAGATATCACGGGAGGGTATCCTGGGGCGGCTCGTGAGCATGCAGTACCTGCGGAACGATGTGAGCTTCACCCGCGATACGTTCCGCGTACACGGCGACACGATCGACGTCTTTCCGGCAGCGGCCAACAATACGGCGGTGCGCATCGAGATGTTCGGCGACGAGATCGACAGGCTGTCGGAATTTGACGTGCTCACCGGGGAGACTGTGGCGGAGCGCAATCACATCGCCATTTTTCCGGCGTCCCATTATGTGACGACTTCTGAAAAAATGCTCCGCGCGGAGCAGAGCATCGAAGCGGAGCTGGAAGAGCGCCTGAAAGAGCTGCGCGATAAAGACAGGATTCTGGAAGCGCAGCGGCTGGAACAGCGCACCCGGTATGATCTGGAGATGATGCGGGAAGTAGGATACTGCTCGGGCATAGAGAATTATTCCCGCCATCTGTCAGACCGGAAAGCCGGGGAGCCGCCGTTTACTCTGCTCGATTATTTTCCCGACGATTACCTCATCATGATCGATGAATCCCATGTGACGGTGCCGCAGCTCCGGGCCATGTACAACGGAGACCGGTCGCGAAAGGAAACGCTTGTGGATTACGGGTTCCGCCTGCCCAGCGCCCTGGATAACCGGCCTCTCACCTTCGACGAATTTACGGAGAGGATCAATCAGATCATTTATGTATCGGCCACGCCCGGTCCTTATGAAATGGGGGCCCAGACGAATCTGGCGGAACAGATCATACGGCCTACGGGGCTCCTTGATCCGAGCATCGAAGTGCGGCCCATTCACGGTCAGATGGATGACCTGCTCGGCGAGATCCATAAGCGGGAAGAAAAAAATGAGCGCGTTCTCGTGACGACGCTTACGAAGAAAATGGCGGAAGACCTGACGGATTTCCTCGCGGAAATGGGCGTGAAGGTGCGGTATCTCCATTCCGACGTGGCGACCATCGAGCGGGCGGAGATCATCCGCGACCTGCGGGCGGGTGTCTTTGATGTGCTCGTAGGCATCAATCTGCTGAGAGAAGGGTTGGATATGCCGGAGGTCTCGCTGGTGGCGATCCTCGACGCGGATAAGGAAGGATTCCTCCGTTCTGAAACGTCCATGATTCAGGTCATCGGCCGCGCCGCGAGAAATGAGAACGGACATGTCATCATGTATGCCGACAGGATCACCGATTCCATGAAGCGGGCCATCGATGAGACGGAACGGCGCCGGGCCATTCAGGAAGCCTACAATAAGGAACACGGAATCACGCCGCACACCATACAGAAAAAAGTCAAAGACCTGATCGACCTGACGAAGATCGAGGAAAAGCCTGCCGCTTACGGGAAGAAAAAGAGCGCGGGAGAAGAGCTCTCCGATGAAGAGCTGTATCAGCAGATGATCGAGACGGAAAAAGACATGAAGCGGGCAGCGAAAGCACTTGAATTTGAGGAGGCCGCCATGTGGAGAGATCAGCTGGCAAAGCTCCGCCAGCAGTGGAGCAGCCGCTACGGCTCGCAGGCGGAAGCGGCCATGAAGCGGCAGGCCAGCGCGAAAAAGCGCATTTCCCGCCCGTCAAAAAAGAAAGTATAAGTGGTACAGAATACAAGGAACGGAGTATGGAAAAAGGAATCGTCATACAGGGCGCGAGGCAGAACAATCTGAAAAATATCAGCCTCACGCTGCCGAGAAATAAACTGATCGTATTCAGCGGCCTGTCCGGTTCGGGCAAATCGTCGCTCGCTTTCGATACGATCTACGCGGAAGGACAGCGCAAATATGTGGAATCCCTGTCCGCCTATGCCCGGCAGTTCCTCGGACAGATGAACAAACCGGAAGTGGATAAGATCGAAGGCCTGTCGCCGGCGATCTCCATCGACCAGAAATCAACGAGCCATAATCCCCGCTCCACGGTGGGGACAGTGACGGAGATCCATGACTACCTCCGCATGCTGTTCGCTCACGCGAGCCGGGCGTACTGCCCGCACTGCGGCCGTCCCATTTCCCGGCAGACCGTGGATCAGATCGTGGATGAGCTGATGAAACTGCCGGAGCGAACGAAGATCATGATCCTCGGCCCGGTGGCGGTATCGAAGAAAGGCACGCACAAAAAGCTGCTCGAAGAACTCCGGAAGCAGGGTTATGTGCGCGTTCGCGCGGACGGTGTCATTTATTCGCTCTCCGATGACATCGCTCTGGAGAAAAATAAAAAGCATACCATAGAAGTCGTCGTAGACCGCCTGATCGTCCGGGATGGCATCATCAAGCGCCTGACGGATTCCGTGGAAACGGCGCTGAAGCTGGGAGACGGCTTCATCATTGCCTCCGTCATCGACGGGAAGGATATTCCTTTCAGCACGCATTTCGCCTGTCCGGAGTGCGGGATCTCTTTGCCAAAATCAGAGCCCCGGATCTTTTCCTTCAACAATCCTTTTGGTGCGTGTCCGGCCTGTATGGGACTCGGTTCATCGCTGGAAGTGGATTTCCGCCGGGTGATCCCCGATGAACATCTGTCTTTCCGGCTGGGCGCGATCCGTCCGTTCCCCGTGAACGGGGACAGCTGGCTGTACCGGCAGCTCGGCGGTTTCCTGGCGGCGCAGGGCCTTTCCATGGACAGCTGCTATGCCGATATGACGGAAGAGCAGAAAAAGATTTTCCGCGACGGCGGCGGAGAACCGGTCACCTTTACCTATGAAAATATGCGCGGCGAGGTGCACACTTACCACCGTGTTTTTGAGGGCATCGTTCCCATGGTGAAGCGCCGCTATGAAGAAGCGTTCACCGACAAAATGAAAGAAGAACTGGCGGAGTACCTTGTGGAGACGCCCTGTCCTGCCTGTCATGGGGCGCGCCTGCGTCCGGAGAGCCTGGCTTTCCGCGTGGGCGGGAAGAATATCGCGGAAATTTCCGATATGCCCGTGACGAAGCTTCTGGATTTTTTCAGCCGCGTGGAATTGTCGGAGAAAGAACAGAAGATTGCCGACCAGATCCTTCGGGAAGTGAATAACCGCCTTCACTTCCTTGCGGACGTGGGGCTGGACTATTTGACACTGTCCCGGAGCGCATCGTCTCTTTCCGGCGGGGAAGCGCAGCGCATCCGCCTGGCTACGCAGATCGGTTCCGGTCTGGTGGGCGTCCTCTATATTCTGGACGAGCCGTCTATCGGACTGCATCAGCGGGATAACGACAAACTGCTGGCGGCGCTGAAGAGCATGCGCGACTTGGGAAATACGCTGATCGTCGTGGAACATGACGAAGACACGATCCGCGCGGCGGACTGGATCGTGGATATCGGCCCGGGCGCGGGCGAACACGGCGGGAAAGTCGTCGCGGAAGGCACGGTGCCGGATATCGAGGCGGTGCCGGAATCCTATACGGGACAGTACCTGAAGGGAGACATGTACATCCCGCTCCCCGCGGAACGGCGGAAAGGGAACGGCTTTTTCCTGACTGTCCGCGGCGCGGCGGAGCACAATTTGAAACACATCACTGTCAGCATTCCTCTCGGCGCACTCACGGTGGTGACGGGCGAATCCGGCTCCGGGAAGAGCACGCTCGTCAATGACATCCTTTTCCGCGGCCTGTCGAACATGAAAAACCGCACGTTTTACCGCACGGGGAAATACGACAGCATCGAAGGGGCGGAATACATCGACAAGATCATCGATATCGATCAGCAGCCCATCGGGCGCACGCCCCGTTCCAATCCGGCGACTTATACAGGCGTATTCAATGATATCCGCGAGCTCTTCAGCCAGACGGCGGAAGCGAAAATGCGCGGGTACAAACCGGGCCGGTTCAGCTTCAATGTCAAGGGCGGACGGTGCGAGGCCTGCCATGGGGACGGCATCATCAAGATCGAGATGCAGTTCCTGTCCGACGTGTACGTGCCGTGTGAATCCTGCCACGGCGCGCGGTACAACCGGGAGACGCTGGAAGTGACGTATAAGGGGAAAAATATTTCCGATGTGCTGAACATGACCGTCGATGAGGCTCTTCCCTTTTTCGAGAATCATCCCCGCATCGTCAGAAAACTGGAAACACTGCAGAAAGTGGGGCTCGGATACATTCATCTGGGCCAGCCCGCGACGACCATGTCCGGCGGCGAAGCGCAGCGGGTCAAGCTGGCGACGGAACTCATGCGGCGCAGCACCGGCGGCACGCTGTACATCCTGGATGAGCCGACGACAGGCCTCCACAGCGAAGACATCAGAAAACTCCTCATCATTCTGCAGAAGCTCGTCGATCAGGGAAATACGGTCGTCGTGATCGAGCACAATCTGGACGTGGCGAAGGTGGCGGACTACATCATCGACCTCGGTCCGGAAGGCGGGGACAGAGGCGGGGAAGTCATCGCCGCCGGAACGCCGGAAGAGATCTGCCGCGAGGCGCGTTCCTATACCGGGCAGTATCTGGCGCCTGTCATTGAGCGCACGAAACAACTGATGGAGCGGCATCATGATCGCGGTGAATGATAAGATCCGGGCGAAAGTAGAGGCGCTTCCCGCTTGTCCCGGTGTGTACCGGTGGAAAGATAAAGACGGGAAAGTGATCTACGTGGGGAAAGCGGTCAATCTGAAGAACCGCGTCCGTTCCTACGTGCGGGAGGATAAAAACCGCTCGCCGAAAGTGGCCGCCATGATCCGGCATGCGGAAGATCTGGATATCACCATGACGGCGACAGAGATGGAAGCGCTCATCTTGGAGTGCAATCTCATTAAAGAGCTTCATCCGAAGTACAATATTTCTCTCCGCGATGATAAGTCTTATCCCTATGTGAAGATCACCAATGAGGAATGGCCCCGCCTTTTCATTACGAGGAATATGCGGCGGAACGACGGCGCGCATTACTTTGGGCCTTTTACGGACGTGGGGAGCCTCAGGACGACGCTCCGCCTGCTGCGAAAGCAGTATCCCATCCGCACGTGCCGGAATATGAAGGTGGACCGGCCCTGCCTCCAGTACCACCTTCATTTCTGCTGCGCTCCATGCGGCGGATTCTGCGGGAAAGAAGAGTATGCGGCGATCGTGAAAAATCTCTGCGATATTTTCGAGGGAAAGAGCACAGAGCTCGTGAAGACGCTTCAAAAAGAAATGCAGGAAGCGGCGGAAGCGATGGAGTTTGAAAAAGCCGCGGAGCTGCGTGACAAAATACAGGCTGTCAAGAGCGTGCAGCAGCGTCAGAATATCGTTTCCAGGGAAGGGGATTTTGACGTGGTCGGCATGGCGCGCGACGGCGAGCACACGGGCATGGAGATCTTTTATATCCGCTACGGGCGCATGGTGGGGAAAGAAAATTTCAGCATTTCCGACAGCGCAGGAGAAACAGACGCGGAGATCCTGTCGGGATTTATCAAGGATTACTACGGCGGCGACGATGCGGCGGTGCCGAAAGAGATACTCCTTCCGTCTCTGCCGGACGACGCGGCGCTTCTCGAAGAATGGCTCTCCGCGGAAAGGGGCGGGGAAACGCGCCTCTATGTGCCGGAGCGCGGATTCAAGCGCCGCCTGAAAGACATGGCGCAGGCCAATGCGGAAAAATATTTGAAAGATAAAAAGCTCCAGTGGGAATACCGTGACGCGCGGGAGCAGGGAGCGCTGAAAAAGCTGCAGGAAGTGCTGCGCCTGCCCCGTCTTCCGGAACGGATGGAATGTTTTGATATTTCACATAATCAGGGCGCGGAAACGACCGGATCCATGGCCGTATTTCAGAGCGGGCGTCCGGCGAAGAGCGAGTACAGGAAATTCCGTCTGAAAACGACGCAGGGAAAACCGGATGATTTCAAATCCATGGCGGAAGTCATGAGCCGGAGGTACGGGCAGGAAAAAGACTGGCCGAAACCGGATCTGATCGTTCTTGACGGCGGGCGGGGACAGCTGAACGCGGCGCTTCCTCTGATACGGGCCGCCGGGATTGACGCGCCTGTTATCGGCTTGGCAAAGCGTATGGAGGAGATCTATACGGAAAACAGCGAGGAGCCTGTCACTCTCGACGCGCACGAACCGGCGCTGCAGCTCCTGCAGTACATCCGCGATGAAGCACACCGTTTCGTCATTGCCTATCACCGGAAATGGACGGCAAAGCGCAATGCCGAGTCCGTGCTGGATCATATTCCCGGCATCGGGCCCGCGAGGCGGAAAGCGCTGTGGGGCGCGTTCCGTTCTCTGGAAGAAATGAAGAAGGCCGATGTGGAGGAACTGGCGCGGGTGAACGGCATGAACCGCCGCGCGGCGCAGAACGTGTATGATTTTTTCCGTATGGGAAAAGATGAGCGGCAGATGGTCGTGCAGGGGCTTGGCGGAGAATTGAGCGAAAACTGAGAGGCGCGCGGAAGCGCGCTTTTTCAGTGCGCTGAAAAAAGGAAGACAGCGCGGCGGGGAGGCAGGAGATCTTTTGAGAAAGACAGGCGGTGAGGAAACAATAATAATGTAGTTAATAAAAAGGATTGTATTAAGAAATAAAATCATTTATAATGAAATTAACTTAAATGAACGGTAAGAAACGGAAATGGAACGTCGGGCAGAACAGAACTGTCCGGAGAGGAGGCTGTCGTGGAAAAAGAACTGGAAGAAAAGGGCGTGCCAGAATATAAAGAAGAGATTGACGAGCTGGCCCGCCGCCGTCAGTGGAAGAGGCTGCTGACCGCGACTTTCGTGCTGGATATCCTGAGTCAGGAGAGTAATTACGGCAACCGGATCGAGCGGGAAATTTATGAGCGCACGAACAATGTATACCGCCCGAATCCGAATGAGCTGTACCCGGTGCTCCGCTATATGGAAAGCCGCCATTTTGTAGAGAGTCAGTGGGATTCCCCGGACAAGAGAAGCAAACGGATCTACAGCATCACTGACAAAGGGCGCGCCGCTGTGCCGTACATGAAGCAGCAGGTGCTGGACTGGCTGGTCACGCTCCGTGCTTTCATCAGCACGATCCAGGAGCAGTTCGGCGAGCCGGAAGAAAAGAAATAAAGGGTGAGGAAAATAAAACGCGGGAACGTTTCAGCGGCCCGCGTTTTTTGCTGTGCAGAAAGCGGCGCATTTGGGAAAGGGACTGTGTTATAATGACAGTCATACTGAAAAGGAGAATCGATCGTGAACGGGATTGCTTTATTTTTCTGTATGACTGCCGGCGTAATGTGGGCAGGCAGCGGCGTGGCGGCGCAGCATTTTTTCGCGCACAGCAATCTGAATGCCATGGACCTCACCACGTTCCGCATGCTCTGCACCAGCCTGCTCATGGCGGGAGTCACCTGCGGGCGGGGACACTGGCGCAGAAACTGGGCAATCATGAAAAAGGAGCCTCATTTGTGGGGACAGATCATTTTTTACGGGCTCGTCGGACTGATGGCAATGCATTTTGCTTATTTCGAGGCGATCGATCTGGGGAATGCGGCTGTCGTAACGGTATTGCAGTATACCTGCCCCGCCATGGTGATCTGCTGGATCGCCCTGCGCAGCCGCTCCCTGCCGTCTCCCGGCGCGGCGGCGGCAGTCGTCATGGCGATCGCCGGGACGTTCCTGCTCGCTACGGGAGGCCGGACGGACGCGCTCTCCGTATCGCGGGAATGCTTTTTCTGGGCGATGGCTTCGGCGGTTTTCTATGCGGTGGCGGCGGTCTTTCCAAAACATCTCATGGGGAAGCTGGATAATTCCTTCCTCCTTACATGGGGCATGCTGTCCGGCGCGGCGGCGTCGTGGCTTATGACAGACCATTTGAATTTTCTGGATTTCTTTCACGCCGATCTGATTTTCGATCTGTTTTTGATCATCGTCTGCGGCACGGCGGTGGCCTTCATCTGCTACAATGCGGGGCTGGCGTACCTCTCTGCCGATCAGGCGAGCCTCATAACGACCGTGGAGCCTGTCGCTTCCGTCGTCATGTCGTACTTTCTTTTTGGGACGACTTTCGGGCTGATTGAAGCGTCGGGGATCGTGCTGATCGTCGCGGCCATCGCCATGCCGGTGCTGTGGAAGAGAGCCGCAGGCCGCGGGCGGGCGCGGTGAGGGAAATGGCTGTGATATAATAATTTTGAAATTTATGCGGCGCGGCGCGTTTCCGCGCCGATGTTTTGCACTTCTGGAGAACGGAATGAATACAGATTTAATTCGCAATTTTTCTATCATTGCCCACATTGACCATGGGAAATCAACGCTCGCCGACAGGCTGATCGAACTGACGGGGACGGTGCAGAAGCGCGACATGGAAGCGCAGATCCTCGATACGATGGATCTGGAACGGGAGAGAGGAATCACCATCAAGGAGCAGTCCGCCCGGCTGATGTACCAGTATAAAGACGGAAAGACCTATACCCTGAACCTGATCGATACCCCCGGGCACGTGGACTTTAATTATGAGGTGTCCCGGAGCCTTTCCGCCTGCGAAGGGGCGATCCTCATTATTGACGCCACGCAGGGCGTGCAGGCCCAGACATTGGCCAATGTATACCTGGCGCTGGATCATGATCTGGAGATCATCCCGGTCATCAATAAGATCGACCTGCCGTCTGCCGATCCGGAGCGGGTGAAAAAAGAAGTGGAGCATGTCATCGGTCTCGACATGTCCGACGCGATCGAGATCAGCGCGAAAACAGGCCTGAATGTGGAGAAAGTGCTGGAAGCGATCGTGGAGCGCATTCCCGCGCCGGAAGATCACTCGAAAGAGCCGCTCCGCTGTCTGATCTTCGATTCCATTTTCGATTCTTATAAGGGCGCCATTGCCTATGTCCGGGTGAAAGACGGCTCCGTCCGCCCGGGCATGAATATCCGCATGATGGCGTCGGATAAGGTGTATACCGTGACGGAAGTGGGCTATTTCACGCCCTATCCGAAACAGGATAAGGAACTGACCTGCGGCTCCGTGGGGTACATTGCGGCGAGCATAAAAAACGTGCATGACTGTGAAGTGGGCGATACCATCACTTCCGCGGAAAACGGCGCGGCAGAACCGCTTCCGGGATACAGAAAGGCGCTTCCCATGGTCTTCTGCGGCCTTTATCCGGTGGAGAGCAAGGATTATGATCAGCTGAAAGAATCGCTGGAAAAGCTGAGCCTCAATGATGCGGCTCTCGAATTTGTACCGGAAACGTCGCAGGCGCTGGGATTCGGCTTTCGCTGCGGTTTCCTCGGCCTGCTTCACATGGACGTCGTGCAGGAAAGGCTGGAGAGGGAATATAATCTGAAGCTCATCATTACCGCGCCTTCCGTTATCTACCATGTTTACAAGACCGACGGGGAAATGATCCCCGTGGACAATCCGGCGGAACTGCCGCCGGCAGGCAAGATCGACCATATCGAAGAGCCCATGGTAAAAGTGGATATCCTCGTTCCGTCGGATATGGTGGGCGCCGTCATGGATCTGGCGCAGAACCGGCGCGGCACTTTTATCACCATGACCTATCTCGACGAGACCCGCGTCGATCTGCAGTACAAGATCCCGCTCTGTGAGATCATTTTCGATTTTTTTGATAAACTGAAATCCAGTACGAAAGGCTATGCATCGCTGGATTATCAGCTGGCCGGGTATGAACGGTCTGATGCGGTCCGTCTCGATATCCTGCTCAACGGGGAGCTCATCGACGCGCTGTCGGTTATCGTACATCGGTCGAGCGCTGTGGCAAGAGGCCGCGCGCTGGCGGTGAAGCTGAAAGAGATCATTCCGCGGCAGCTCTTTGAAGTGCCGATCCAGGCGGCGGTGGGGAGCAAGGTCATTGCCCGCGAGACGATCAAGGCGCTTCGCAAAGATGTGCTTGCCAAGTGCTACGGCGGCGATATCACCCGAAAGAAAAAGCTGCTGGAAAAGCAGAAGGAAGGCAAAAAGAAGATGCGCCAGCTGGGCAGCGTTTCTCTGCCCAGCGA
>OMBA01000025.1_pt1 | contig 114609 bp, 121 predicted proteins | sample 1673441 | NCBI WGS metagenome assembly OMBA01 (sample SAMEA103958111, study PRJEB25191) | human gut metagenome | biome: human-associated habitat [ENVO:00009003]; feature: intestine environment [ENVO:2100002]; material: feces | place: Germany | collected 2013/2015
AGTACTTGGCTGGAAGCGGCCTGGGAGGATAGGAAGCTGCTGATAAAGAGAGAAACGTCTACAGAAATGTAGGCGTTTTTCATTTATAAGAGAGGACATTCAGAGATGGATGTCCTTTTTCGTTTATACAGCAAACATCAAAGGGAAACTTCCAGTGGCTGGGATCGGCTGGGAGGAACAAGCAGAGCCGATAAAGAGAAGAAGCACTTACAGCAATGTGGGTGCTTTTTCATTTATGTGAGAGAAGGAAAACTTCCAGTCGGCGGAAGGGGACCGGGAGGAACAAGCAGAGCCGATAAAGAAAAGACAGAGATTTTATTTTCGGGAAAAATCAAAAGCCAGAGTTGCTCTTTCTGGAGCGGGCAGCTCTTATTTACACTTAGGGCCGATTCATCAGAGTCGGCTTTTTTCTGTTAATAAAAGCTCTTTTAATGTTGTGGGTTTCTGGTGAGTGCGTGAGAAAGAGCCCGGACGGCTGAATGAAAATGCTGTTTTGGATGCGGGCGTTTTTTGTTTGTCCTGACCTAAAAAGAAGCGGTGCGGAAGAAGAGGAACGGTGAGAGTCATCCTGGGGCTGCGGAAAATATATAGCGGTTGAGTATACGCAGCGGGAATAACGGCGCATGTGGAAGAGGTATTGGAATCATGGCGTCCGTTCTTTTTATAATGAGGACAAGAAAGCCGGCTTATTTTTAGGATTTGCAGAAAGAAAGGAATCTGATCATGAGAAAAATATGGATGTCAGCGGCAGCGGCGGGCCTGACCGCTCTGCTCACGGCACGCGGAAACGGGGAATGCGCAGAGCGCAGCGCCTGTGGCGGCGGCAGAAAATGGAAATCATAGAATATTGATCGCCTATTTTTCCTATGGAGAGAATGCGGAGCTGCCGGACGGCGCAGACGCATCGGCTTCCGCCAGCATTCAGCCTTCGGCGGAAGGTCTGACTGGGAATACGGGTTTAATTGCCCGCGACATTCAGAAGGCCGCCGGAGGGACACTGTTTTCGATTCGGACGGAGACGCCTTATCCGGATACCTATCAGGCCACAGTTGATCAGGGGAGAGTAGAACAGCAGCAGAATGCCCGCCCCGCGCTGTCGGCGCATGTGGAAAATATGGCGGATTATGACATTATTTTCCTGGGGTATCCGAACTGGTGGGGCGATATGCCCATGCCGCTGTATTCGTTCCTTGATGAGTATGATCTGTCCGGGAAGACCATCATTCCCTTCTGCACGTCCGGCGGCAGCGCGCTGTCTGATACGGTCAATGCCATCCGCAATGCGGAACCGGACGCGGCTGTCATGGACGGATTCCATGTGAGCGGTTCTTCTGCGGCGGGAGCGGAAGGGAGCGTTCTGAACTGGATCCGGTCGATCCATCTGGAGAAATAACCATGGCGCGCGGAGCCGGGCTGCGCCGGGCGGCTGACGCTGGAATGACGCTCTGTCTGTTCCTGCTGATGGGCTTTCCCTTTTTCGGTATGACGGCGCACATGGCGGGCGGGATCGGATTTTTTGCCTGTATGTTCCTTCATCACTGGCTGAACCGGCAGTGGACCTTTTCTTTGCTGAGAGGGAAATGGAACGCCGTCAGGATATGGCAGACCGGCATCAATCTGCTGCTGGCGGCGGATATGGCGGCGCTTTTGTGGAGCAGTCTGATTCTGGCGGGGGCGGTATGGCCGGGATTTCCGAGAATGGGAAGTTTTGCCTTGGGAAGAGAAGTGCACATGGCCGCGGCGTACTGGGGCTTTGTCCTGATGAGCGCTCATATCGGTCTGCATGGGGAAATGATCGCCGGAGCGGGACGCCGGTGGAGCGCCGCGGGGAAATGCGCCTTTTCGGCGGCATTCCTGGCAGCAGCGGCATATGGGGCGTGGGCGCTGTATGAAAGGCAGTGGCTGTCTTATCTCTTTTTGCAGACGGAGTTTGTATTTTTTGATTTTCAGGAATCCCGGTTTCTGTTTTATCTCGATCACGGAGCGATCATGGCGCTCTTTATCTGGATCGGATATCAGGGACTGAAAGCGGCAAGGCGCATACAGAGGAGAAAAAGATGAAATCGTGGATGAAGGCCGCGGCAGCCGGCGCGGCGGTGGCCCTGCTGGCGGCCTGCGGGACAGACAGGGCGGCGGAGCCGGTGATGCCGCAGGAGAGCGCCGCGAAGACGGAAGCGGCCAATGCGGAAGGAAAGAAAGGGAAGGTGCTGATCGCGTATTTCACGTGGGCGGAAAATACGCATGTAGATGATCCTTCTTCTGTCGATCCGGACGCGTCAACGTCGGCCAGTGTGCTTCCTTCGGGAAATACGGCAAAAATGGCGGGCTGGATACAGAAACGGACCGGCGGCGATCTGTTTCCCATCCGGGTAAAAGAGCCGTATTCCAGCGATTATGAAGAATGCCTGGCCCGGGCGGCGGAGGAAAAAGCGGAAAACGCCCGGCCGGAGCTGGCGGCGCGTGTGAGAAATATGGATGACTATGATGTGTTTTTCCTGGGATATCCGAACTGGTGGTACACGCTGCCCATGCCGGTGCTTTCCTTCCTTGAAGAATATGATTTCTCAGGGAAGACGGTGATCCCTTTCTGCGCACACGGGACGGGAGGCCTGGCAGAGAGCGTCAGTGATCTGCGGGCGGCGCTTCCTGCGTCCGCGCAGTTGGGCGAGCCGATCGGGGTCTATCGTCCGGAGGTGGATGGAGCGGAGCCGAGGATTGACGCCTGGCTGGCTTCCGCCGGATGGTGAAGCGTCTCTGGCCGCTGGTCTTCCTCTGCGTTTTTCTTATCGCCGGATGCGGCGGAACGGAAGAAAAGGCGCACCGCCGGAATTTCTTCGCCATGGACACGTATATGACGATGACGGCTTACGGCGGCACGGAAGCGGAGCAGGGGCTTGCGCTGGCGGAGCGGAAGATTCGGGCGCTGGAATCGGCCTTGTCTGTGACGGAAACAGGCAGCGATGTATACCTGCTGAATCACCGGGAAGGCGGTGAAGTTCTGCTCGGAAAGGACGCGGCGGCGGTGCTGCGGGCGATGCTGGGGGTGGCCGCGGATACCGGCGGCGCGCTGGACCCGTCGATCTGCCCTGTGGTGACGGCCTGGGGATTTACGTCCGGGCAGCCTCATGTGCCGGATGCGGAGAGCCTGGCGGAAAGTCTCAAAAAGACCGGATGGGAAAAGATTCGCATGGAAGGGAATACGGCAGTGCTCCCGGAGGGCATGGAGATCGACCTCGGCGCGGCGGGGAAGGGCTATGCCGGACGGGAAGTCGGCAGGCTTCTGCGCGGGGCCGGCGTCCGGTCGGCCATTCTGAGCCTCGGCGGCAATATCGAAGCTGTCGGAACAAAGCCGGACGGATCGCCGTGGCAAGTAGGACTGAAAGCGCCTGATGCGGACGGGTATGCGGGCATGCTCTCTGCGGAAGACGAAGCGGTCGTCACGTCCGGGAGTTACGAGCGGTATTTTACGGGTGAGGACGGCAGGCGGTACCACCACATCCTCGATCCGGCGACGGGATATCCGGCAGAGAACGGGCTTCTTTCCGTGACGGTCATAGGGAAAGACGGCCTGCTCTGCGACGCGCTGTCGACCGCTCTGTTTGTCATGGGGCCGGAAAAAGCGGCGGAGTTCTGGCGGCGGCACAGCGAATTTGAAATGATCCTCATTACGGCGGGCCGGGAGATCCTCGCGACGGAAGGCGCGGCAGCGCGGTTTAAAGCGGAGAAACGTTATACAGAAAAACCAGTGGAGGTGATCCGGCGGTGAAAGCATATGCGCGGCTGATCGGCGTGCTTCTGCTGTCTGCCCTTTTGCAGGCGGGATGCGGCGTGCAGGAGAAGCCCCGCGCGGCGGAGATCGTGCAGGACGGGAAAGTCCTTCGCCGGATCGAACCGGGCAAGGTCAGCGAGAAAGAAATCATGACTGTGACGTATGGGCCGCATGAGAATCAGATCGAGATCGGGCCGGACGGCATACGGATGCTGTCGTCGGACTGCCCGGATCAGATCTGCGTGCACACGGGAAAACTGCGGGAGGACGGGCTGCCGATCGTCTGTCTTCCTCATCGGCTGGTCATTCAGTGGACGGAATAAAGGGAGTGAGGTCATGGAGACGCTGCGGAAATATAACGAAATGGCGCTGCTCACCGGGCTGGCGCTGATCCTTTTTGTCATTGAAATGCAGGTGCCGCCGCTCGTTTCTCTGCCCGGCGTCAAGATGGGACTGGCCAATGTGGTGACCGTCTATGCGGTGTATCGCTTCCGGGCGGAAGAAGCGGTGCTGATCTTGCTGGCGCGGATACTTCTCGCCGCTTTTTTCGCGGGGCAGGCGGCGGCTTTTCTGTACAGCCTGTGCGGCGGGCTTTTCTGCATCACGGGAATGCTTCTCTTGAAGCGGCTGATCCCGGCGCGGCGGCTGTGGCTGAGCAGCGTCTGCGGCGCGGTGCTCCACAATGGCGGACAGGTGGCGGCCGCGGCTGTGATGACAGGTACATCGGCGGTGCTTGCCTATTTTCCCGTGCTGGCGGCGGCAGGCTGCGCGGCGGGGCTTTTTACGGGTCTCTGCGCGCAGCAGGCGCTCAGCCATCCGGCTCTCCGCCGGGTCTGCAGGGGAATGGAAGGCAGCCAAATAAATTGAAAAAAATAGATTTAATAGATTGAAAAAATTCGTTATATCGGGTATAGTATAGATAAAGAAAGACCGGATCGGCCGGTCATTAGAAATGGAGGTCTGTACTATGGAATTTTATAAATGCGAAGGCTGCGGAAATCTGGCGGCGCTCCTCGTCAAAGGGGCGGGCGTTATGGAATGCTGCGGAAAGCCGATGAAAAAACTGGAACCGAATATGACGGACGGCGCGCGGGAAAAGCACGTGCCCGTGGTAGAGCGCGAAGGCGGCCTGCTGAAAGTCAGAGTCGGCGACGTGGCCCATCCTATGCTGGAAGAACATTATATCGAATGGATCGCCCTTGTCACAGAACGGGCCGTACAGATCCATTATCTGAAACCCGGTGAAGCGCCGGAAACCGTTTTTGCGGCGGAAGAACACGGCACGGCTCTCGCTTACTGCAATCTCCACGGTCTGTGGGGCGCTGAATTCTGATCGGCGCGGACAGCTCTCTTATGAGGGCTGTTTTTTTATGGCCGGAATTTTTGCGGTCTTTTCCGTTTCGGGGAATTTCGCGGGCTGTGCTATAATATATCCCGTGAATTGAAAAAGGTAAGAAATGCAGAGGAGGAACACAATGTTCAAGACATTTTCCACGGAACTGGCCGGAAGAAAACTCACGATCGAGACCGGCAAAATGGCGAAACAGGCGAGCGGCGCCGTACTGGTCAGATACGGCGATACGGTCGTCCTCGTGACGGCGACGGGCAGCAAGACGCCCCGTGAAGGGACGGACTTTTTCCCGCTCACTGTCGATTATGAAGAAAAAATGTATTCTGTCGGCAAGATGCCGGGAGGATTCCTGAGAAGAGAAGGCCGTCCGGGGAATTCGGCGATCCTCAATGCGCGTCTGATCGACCGCCCGATCCGTCCTCTGTTTGACAAGCGCTGCCGCAATGATGTGCATGTCGTGGCGACGGTGCTTTCCGTAGATTATGACAACGCGCCGGAACTGTGCGGCATGCTCGGCGCTTCCGCATCTCTCGGCATTTCCGATATTCCCTGGGACGGGCCGATCGCCGGTGTGCGCGTGGGCCGCGTGAACGGGGAATTTGTGGTGAACCCGACGCAGGAACAGCTGGAAGCGTCCACCATGAACATCACCGTTGCCGGCTCGGAAACGGCGATCCTCATGGTAGAAGGCGGTGCGCAGGAAGCGCCGGAAGAAGAAGTGCTCGACGCGATCATGTTTGCGCATGAGCAGATCAAGAAGCTCGTCGCTTTTCAGAAAGAGATTATCGCGGAAGTGGGCAAGCCGAAATGGGAGATCACTTTCCCGCAGATCCCGGAAGACATTGAGAAGGCTATCCGTGAATACGCGGAAGAACCGCTGAAAACGGCGATCTTCAATCCCGATAAGCTGACCCGCGAAGCCCATATGGCGGAAGTGAAAGCGGAAGCGGAAGCGCATTTCAAGGAAATTTATCCCGATAATGCATCCGATGTGGCGGAATGCCTCGACCACCTGACGAAGGAGATCGTGCGCCACATGATCTCTGTTGACAAGATTCGTCCGGACGGACGCGCGCTTGACGAGATCCGCCCCATCACCTGCGAAGTGGGACTGCTGCCGCGCGTTCACGGCTCCGCCCTCTTTACGCGCGGACAGACGCAGGCGCTCACTGTGACGACGCTGGCTCCGATGTCGGAAACGCAGATCATTGACGACCTGACTCCGATCACGGAAAAGAGATACATCCATCAGTATAATTTCCCGTCGTACAGCGTAGGCGAGACGAAGAGCTCCCGCGGCCCGGGACGCCGTGAGATCGGTCACGGCGCGCTGGCGGAAAGAGCGCTCGTGCCGGTCATCCCGTCTGTGGAAGAATTCCCCTACGCCATCCGCGTCGTCTCCGAAATCCTTGAATCGAACGGTTCTTCCTCCCAGGCTTCCGTCTGCGGCAGCACCATGTCCCTCATGAATGCGGGCGTGCCGATCAAGGCTCCCGTCGCGGGCATCGCCATGGGCCTGGTGCAGGAAGGCGAACATTTCACTATCCTCACGGATATCCAGGGCATGGAAGACGCTCTCGGCGATATGGACTTCAAGGTAGCGGGAACGGCGAAAGGCGTCACCGCGATCCAGATGGACATCAAGATTCACGGGCTTTCCAGAGAGATCCTGCTGGCAGCTCTGCAGCAGGCGAGAAAGGGCCGTCTCTTCATCCTCGGCAAGATGGCGGAATGCATTGCCGCACCGGCGGCGCACCTGTCCCCGTACGCGCCGAAGATCATTACCATGCAGATTCCGGTTGATAAGATCCGCGATGTCATCGGCACCGGCGGCAAGACAATCAATAAGATCATCAGCGAGACCGGCGTCAAGATGGACGTGGAAGAAGACGGACGCATCTATATCGCGACGCCTGACGAAGAAGCGGCGCAGCGCGCGAAAAAGATCGTCGAGAGCCTGACTCACGACGTCGCCGCAGGCGAGACCTATCTGGGCCGCGTGACCCGCCTGATGAAATTCGGCGCGTTCGTCGAGATCCTGCCGGGTAAGGAAGGGCTCGTCCATGTGTCTCAGCTGGCGATCCAGCGCGTGGAAAAACCGGAAGATGTCGTTCATGAAGGCGATGAGATCATGGTCAAGGTGACGGAGATCGACGACAAGGGACGCATCAACCTGTCCCGCAAGGCGCTCCTTCTGGAGAAAAAATAATGAAGACCCGCGGCTTTGAAATCGTTTCCGGCTGGGAAGACCGGGCGATCCGTCTGCCTGTGCGGAAAACGGCAGAGAGCGCCGGCTACGATCTGGAAAGCGGCACTGACGCGGACCTCCTTCCGGGAAAGATCACCGTCCTTCCCACGGGGCTGAAGGCCTACATGGCGGAAGGGGAATATCTGGCTGTGCACATCCGCTCCAGCATGGGCATCAAACACGGGATCATGCTGGCGAACAGCACGGGGATCATCGACCGGGATTATTACAATAATGAAGACAACGAAGGGCATATCCTGATCGCCCTCTACAATGCGTCTGATACAGTCTTCCATGTTGCAAAAGGAGACCGCGTCGCGCAGGGCATATTCTGCCGCTATTTTACGGCGGACGGCGATCAGGCCGGCGGCGTCCGGAAGGGCGGCGTAGGCAGCACAGGAGCGTAATCATGATCGAAAAGGAGAAACTGCTGGAGCGGAGGGCGGCCTATGAAGGCCGGATGCTCCTTGTCTATTCGGACAGAGTAGAGATCGGCGGGAGAGAAACGACGAGGGAAGTCGTGCTCCACCCCGGTGCGTGCGCGATTCTCCCCGTGACGGAGAAGAAAGAAATCCTCTTCGTCCGGCAGTACCGGTACGCGGCGGAGGAAACACTGCTGGAGATCCCTGCCGGGAAAATCGATCCGGGGGAAGCCCCGGACGTCTGCGCGGCGAGAGAGCTGACGGAAGAGACAGGCTTCCGCGCGGAGCGGCTGCGGAAACTGGGCGCCGTCTTTACGACACCTGGATTCTGCAATGAAAAGATCCATCTGTACCTGGCCGATCGTCTCGTGCCGGCGCATCAGCATCTCGACACGGACGAATTTCTCGACGTGGTGAAGATTCCGCTGGACGAAGCCCTGGAAATGATCAGAAACGGGGAGATCAGCGATGCGAAAACGCTGGCGGCTTTTGCCATAGCCGCAGGCCGGCTGAAAGACCTTTGATAGAAAGACACTGCATGTTCAGGCATGCGGTGTTTTTTTATGCCCTTTGGACAGGCCGGTTCGTTTTGGGCCGGAAAGACGGAGCGGTCCCGGAGCTGCACAAAAAGGCCGGCAGGGAAGTATCTGGAGAGATCCGGGCGGTTTCGCGTGAAAGAAATTTTCGTTATCTGCTAAAGTTATCTGCTAAAATAGAGAAAAACAGGAAAGGCGGGACGAAGCGATGAATGCGGAACGGCTGATTGAAAAGAAACGGGATGGAAAGATCCTGACGGCGGAGGAACTCTCCTGGCTGATCGGAGAATATACGGCGGGCCGGGTGCCGGATTATCAGATGGCGGCATGGTGCATGGCCGTTTATTTTCAGGGAATGACTGCCGGCGAAACGGCGGCGCTTACTTCGGCCATGGCCGCATCCGGCCGGAAGGTGGATCTGTCGTCCATACCGGGGATCAAAGTGGACAAACATTCGACGGGTGGCGTGGGCGATACGGTGACCCTCGTGACGGCGCCCATCGCGGCGGCGGCAGGCGTTCCCGTCGCGAAGATGTCAGGGAGGTCTCTCGGCTTCACCGGCGGGACGGTGGACAAATTGTCGTCCATTCCGGGATATCGGACAGAAATGAATTTCCCCGATTTTCTTGCGCAGGTGCGGGAACACGGCATTGCCATAATCGGGCAGTCGGCGGAGCTGTGCCCCGCGGACGCGCTGCTCTATGCGCTCCGCGACGCGACGGGGACAGTGGAGTCGCTCCCGCTGATCGCTTCCTCCATTATGAGCAAGAAGATCGCTTCCGGCGCGGATGCGGTCGTGCTGGATGTCAAGTGCGGCCGCGGCGCTTTCATGAAGAGCGAGCAGCAGGCAGGCGCGCTGATGGATGCCATGACCGAGCTGGGCGAAGCGGCGGGCATGGGTGTGACGGCGCTCCTTACGGATATGAATATTCCTCTCGGTTCGGCCATAGGGAACAGCCTGGAAGTGGATGAGGCCGCGGAGATCCTGGCGGGAGAGGGCGGCTCAAAGCGGCTGCGGACGCTGGCGCTCACGGTGGCCGGCGCGATGATCCACGCCGGAGGGAAAGCGTCTTCTCTCGGAGAAGGACGGATGATGGCGGAGCGACTGCTCGAAGACGGGCGGGCCATGGATAAATTCAGGGAATGTATCAAAGCCCAGCACGGGGACTCATCATGGATCGGCTGCCGGCCGCTCACGCCGGATACGTGCGCCTGTACGGTGTATGCGGAAAAAGACGGGTATATCGATGACATCGAGCCGGTCGAACTGGCGCGGACAGTGATGGATATGGGCGGCGGACGGAAGACGAAAGAAGATACGATTGATCTTTTCGTCGGCCTGCGGATGCATCTGGAAGCGGGCGACCCCGTGCGGAAAGGCGATAAGCTGCTGACGCTGTACGGAAGAGAAGGACTGCCTATGGATGAGCTTGCGGCGCGGGCGGCGGCTGCCGTAGAGATCGGGAGCGTGCGGCATGTATTCCCGCTGGTGTATCGCGTGTCGGAGAGCCGCGGCTGAGGGGATGTTCCCATTTTTTATGAATCTGCTATAATAAACACCATGGAAAATATAGTGAAAACCAATGGGAAACGCGTCGCTTTCACGACGCTGGGCTGCAAAGTCAATCAGTATGACAGCGACGCCATGAGAAGCCTTTTCATCCGCAGGGGATATACCGCGGCGGAAGGAGAAGAAGCGGACATCTATGTGATCAATACCTGCTCGGTGACGAGCGTAGGAGATAAAAAATCCCGCCAGATGATCCGACGACTCCGGCGGGAACATCCCGAAGCCGTCATCATCGCGGCAGGCTGCTACGCGCAGGTCGCGCCGGAAGAAATCGCGAAGACCGGCTGCGACGTCATTATCGGGAATCAGGATCGGCTCCATGTGGTCGACTACGCCGAAGAAGCTCTGCGGAAGAAAGGCGGACTGATCAATAAGGTGTCCGATATCATGAAAGTCTCGGAATTTGAAAACCTGACCGTCGATCCGGAAGGCGAAGAGAAGACGAGAGCTTTCATCAAGGTGCAGGAAGGGTGCAACAACTACTGCACGTTCTGCATCATTCCCTATGCCCGGGGCCGTCTGAAATCGAGAAAAATGGAAGACGCCGTGGCCGAAGCGGCAGTGCTTGCCCGGCACGGCTATAAAGAGATCGTGCTGACAGGCATTCATCTCGGAAATTACGGCAAAGACCTGCGGGACGGCACCACGCTGTCCGCTCTGGTCGACGCGCTCCTCGCGGTTCCCGGGCTTGCGCGCATCCGCCTCGGTTCCATCGAGTCGGTGGAAGTCTCGGACGAACTGATCGGCATCATCCGCAGCGAAGACCGGGTGTGCCGCCATCTGCACCTGCCTCTGCAGTCCGGTTCGGATGCCGTGCTGCGCCGGATGAACCGGCATTACCGGCTGGAAGAGTTCAAGGCTCTCATCCGCGGGCTGCATGAAAAGATCCCCGGCCTGGCGCTGACGACCGACCTGATCGTCGGATTCCCCGGTGAAACGGAAGAACAGTTCGAGGAGACGCTGGAAACGCTGAAAGAACTTCGCTTCTCCGGCATTCATGTATTTCCCTATTCCCGGCGGACGGGCACGCCGGCGGCGTCCTATCCGGATCAGGTGCCCATGTCCGTCAAGAAAGAACGGGTCCACCGGGTAGAAGAGTTAGAAAAAGGCATCAGCAGAGAATTCCGCTCCGCTTTCGTGGGGAAGACCGTGAGGGTCCTCGCGGAAGAAGTGAAGGACGGCCTTTATGAGGGCTTATCTGATGAATATATCCGTGTCTCCATCCGGGGAGACGGGATCAAAAAGGGCCGCGTATACCGAGTGCGGGCGGAAGCCGTCACGGATGACGGCCTGATTGGCACAGCAGAGGAGGAATTATGATGGAAGACTGCATTTTCTGCAAAATCATCACCGGGGAGATCCCGAGCAGCAAAGTTTATGAAGACGATCACTGGTTCGCCTTCCGCGATATTGAGCCGTGCGCTCCGGTGCACGTCCTTCTGATCCCGAAGAAACACGTGAAGAATATCCTCGCCATGGATGAAGCGGCCAACGCGGATTTCAGCGACTTTTTCCTGGTTGTTAAAAAGATCGCCGAACAGGAAGGACTGACGGAATCGGGATTCCGTCTCGTCGTCAACTGCGGCGAACAAGCGGGGCAGTCCGTATTCCATTTCCACGCGCACATCATCGGCGGGAAAGAACTCGGCTGGCCGCCCTTCCCGGAAGGAAAATAAGCGGTCAGGAAAACGGGCGCGCGGGAAGCGGCGGAGAAAAATATTTCTCCGGGACGGCTTCTTTCAATTGACAGAGCATGGGTGATACTCTATAATTTAATAGTGTGCAACAGCACCCCAGAGTATACTTGGAGGGAGGGATAAAGATGTCTGAGATCAAAGTCAAAAAGGGCGAATCTCTCGATAGCGCTCTTCGCAGATTTAAACGTTCCTGCCAAAAAGCCGGGGTTCTTTCTGAAGTAAGAAAACGCGAACATTACGAAAAGCCCAGTGTAAGACGTAAGCTGAAATCTGAAGCTGCCAGAAAACGCAAATTTAAGTAATCGATCAAGGTGATATGAATTGACGTTAAAGGAACAGCTTCTGGCCGACATGAAAGAGGCCATGAAGGCAAAAGCCGACGGCAAGATCGCTCTGGGAGTGATCCGGATGGCGCGCGCGCATATCCGCCAGGCTGAAATCGACGCAGGTCATGTCGAGTTTGACGACGCTCAGGTGCTTTCTATCCTGCAGAAGGAGATGAAGCAGCGCAGAGAGACGCTGGAAGAGATCGCCGGGACAGACCGTCAGGATCTGATCGATGAAACGAAGGCAGAAATGGCCGTATTGCAGAAGTACCTACCGGCTGAACTTTCTGAGGAAGAGATCAGAAAGGCAGTAAAGGAATCTGTGGAAGCACTGGCGCCGGAGCAGAGAAACATGGGCTCCGCGATGAAAGCTGCCATGGCCCGGCTGAAAGGCAGAGCCGATGGGAAAGTGATCAACCGCATCGTTCGGGAAATTCTCGGATAAGCGAAACCCGGTGCTTGACAGGGCAAGGGTCTTGATGTATCCTTGTGGCATAAGTTGATATTGCGTCAAAGATGACTCATTCCGCCAGGAATGGGTCATTTTTCTTTGCCGCATTATAATTTCAACAGGAGGATTTGAAATGTTAAAAGAACTGCTGTATTACATCCCCGCAGGTCAGTATGGAAAAGAAGGCATCCTTTCCCTGCTCGCCCAGCATCCGGAGATCCGTTTCGTATCTCTCGTCGGCATCGATCTGGCCGGGAACGACACGGATGAAAAAATTCCGATGCGGATCTTTATGGAAGATTATGATGATTTCTTTGCCGGGAAGGCAGTCCAGACCGACGGCTCTTCGGTAGTTCTCATGAATATCGCCACGCTGAACGACGCCCGTGTCGACATGGTGGCCGACAGCAGCGTGAACTGGTATGTCGATTACAATAACGACAATATTGACGATGAGACGGGACTGCCCGTGGGAACGCTCCGCATTCCCTGCTTCCTTCTGCACAACGGCCGTTTCATTGATTCCCGCTCCATTCTGAAGGAATCCTGTGATTATGTGGCGTCCGAACTGAAGAAGCTCCTCGTGGAAAAGCCGGTCGCGGGCATGGAATATCTGCCGGCGGAAGATATTCAGGACATTGTATTCACCACCGGCACGGAACTTGAATTCTGGGTCAAGACGCCCAGTGAAAAGGAAACGGTGGAACATCTGTCCATTTCCCAGCGCCTCCAGGAACAGTACTGGCAGAGAATGCGCGGCAATGTGCGCACCGCCATGGAGCAGGCCATCGAAGAGCTGGACGCGAGAGGGCTGAAAGTCGAGATGGGCCATAAGGAAGTGGGCGGCATCAAGCCGAAGATCGACGACGAAGGAAATATCATCGACGTCGTGGAACAGTTGGAATGCGACTGGAAATTCAGCCTGAATCCGCTCCAGGCATGCGATAATGAACTGGAAGCGCGCATCATCATCCGCGAAGTATTCCGTGAAAACGGTCTGGACGTATCCTTCAAGGCGAAGCCGATCATCGGCGTCGCGGGCAGCGGCGAGCATACCCATGTAGGCATCGCGGCCCGCCTGAAAAACGGCAAGACAATCAATCTCCTCGCGCCGGAAGACATGAAAGCGGATTTCCTGTCCACCATCGGCTACGGCTTCATCATGGGCATCCTCAAAAATTACGAAGTGACGAATCCGTTTATTTCCTCTACGACGGATGCCTTCAACCGTCTGAAACCGGGCTTTGAAGCGCCGGTGTGCATTGTGACGTCTCTCGGCCATACGCCGGAAGTGCCGTCCCGCAACAGAACGATCCTGATCGGCCTGGTCCGCGATATCGATAACCCCAAAGCGACCCGCTTTGAACTGCGCGCGCCGAATCCCTTTACCAATACGTTCCTCGCTGTATCGCTGCTGTATCTGACCGCGCTGGACGGTATCCGCTATGCGGTGGATTCCGGAAAAACACCGGAAGAGCTGCTGGCGGAACTCTCCAAGAAGCCCGGGGAAGCGGCGGACTATCTGGAAGCGGGCCGTGCGTATCGCTGCGAAGAAAACGTATTTGAAGATTTCACCGACGAGGAAAGAGCGGCGGTCTTCGGAAAACCGCCGGCCACCGTCTGGGAGAACGTCAAGACGATGCGGGCGTATCCGGAAAAAATGAAAGTCGTCACCGCAGGCGGCAGCCTGAACGAAACGCTCGTCGATTCCTTTGTGGCAAGCATCCTGTACCGCTGGAAGAATGAACTTATGGACCGCATCATTCCGGGCACGGAAATGATGGTGAAAGGATTCCGGGAACTGGAAGATGAAGACGCGATCGACAAGAGACGCTGGAAAGCAATCAAGGCGAAGCGCATCGAGATCGCTAAAGATACGGAAGACGGCGAATGCATCTGCACCCGCCTGAAAAAAGCGCTGAACGAAGGGAACTTCGATCTGGCTTCTGATCTGCAGCTGGAAATGATGAAGAAGACGGAAGCGCTGGAAAAAGAATACCGCGTATATGAACTGAATATCCTCGATGATTGATCGGACAGCATCCGGCAGAGAAACGCCGCGCGAAAAGCGCGGCGTTTTTTGTGCGGCAGTTTTCAGCAGGCGGCGGATAAAGAGTATCCTCTATGGATTGCGGCGGTGTGATAAAATGAAATGTACCGGAATTTTACAGGACGATCATTTGCGCCGCTGATTGTAAGCGGCGTGTACAGAGGTTGCAGATGCTGAAATATATTCGTAAAATGCGGCTGCTCTGGGCAGCGGCGACTTTGATTCCTTTTGGGCTGGCGTTTCTGCTGAGCTGGCTTTTCGGCTCGCCCGGAGGATGGCAGATTTCTTCGCAGCTCAAGATGTTTTTCCTCTTTCTGCAGATCGGATTTGTGACGGCCTTTTTTTGCAGCCGCCGGCTGTACCAGGCAGCGGCGAGCCTGTGGGGGACGATCCTTTTCCTGTGGCTGCTGTCGCTCATCGTGCCGTATCTCGCGACGCAGACCAATTATCTCATGGATATGGCGGATACGACTTTTGAAATGAGCACGCCGCTCTATCTTTTTCTTTCCTGTCTGACAGCGGCGTGGCTGCTCCCGGGGCGGGGACGCATGCCGGTCCGCATCATCTGTCTCGTGCTGATCTTTTTATACGTGTTTATTCAGTTTACCTATGTTGGGTATTATCTCGTCGCTCATTCGCTGCTGTCCATCAATATGCTCCTCGCGCTGGCCCAGACCAATCTTTCGGAAGCGGAAGAGTATATCCGGGTCAATATCCCTTATGCCGGGCTGGCGGCGGCTGCGGCCGCGCTGCTCTGCATCGGGTGGGCTCTTTTCCGCATGAGCCGGCTCAGCTTCATCGGGGCGAAACGGATGTCGCGGGCGGAAAAATGTATCATAGCTGTTCTTTTCCTGACGAACTGCGGGATCGCGGCGCTCTCCGCGTCGGGGACGCAGCTGGCGCACGTCATGTATGCCACGCGGGTGACGCTGGAAAGTTTCCAGGATTACCAGAAGATACTGGAGAACAGAAAACACATGCGCATCAGCGACCCGGCGGTGCTGGAGGAACTGCGGCAGGTCCCGGACGGGGTCTATGTGCTGGTGATCGGGGAATCGCTCAGCAGGGATCATATGAATGTCTACGGGTATCCGCGGAAAACGACGCCTTTCCAGACAGCAGCGGCGGAAGATTATCACTACACGTTTTTCAATAACGCCTATGCGTGCTACACGCAGACGGTGCAGGTCCTGACGTATGCGCTGACGGAGAAAAACCAGTATAATGATATCGATCTGGTAGACGCGTATTCGCTGATTGATATGGCGCGGGCCGCCGGTTTCAAGACGACATGGATATCCAATCAGTCCCGCTATGGCGTGTGGGATACACCGATCGGCGCGATCGGCTCCACCTGCGATACGCAGTACTGGGTGAACGAGTATATCGGGACGAACGTCATCACCAAAGATTATGATGAAGTCCTGGTGCCGTACCTGCAGAAAGTGGACCCCGACAACCGGCGTCAGCTCATCGTCATTCACCTCATGGGCAGCCATATCAGTTACTGGGACAGATATCCCCGCGAATTTTATCACTATCCGCTGGATGTGATGAAAGAGAGGAGCGGCGCGCAGATCATGATCGACGAATATGACAATACGGTGCTGTATAACGATTATGTCATGCAGAAGATCATGACGACGGCAGTCAATCAGCTCCGCGCGGACGGCGTCATGTATTTCTCCGACCATGCGGACAAGGTCGCCGAGCGGCCGGGGCATAATGCGGACATGTTCGATTTCACCATGGTCCATATCCCGATGTGGGTCTATACGTCTGACGATTACGCATGGGAGCACCCGGAGACCATGGAATACATCCGGGAACGGGCGGATACGCCTTTTACCAATGACATGCTGTATGATACATTCCTCGGTCTGATGGGCATCCGCGCCGTCCATCATGACGGCAGCGCCGACCTTTTCAGCGGGGAATATGATAAGACGCCGGATAAGCTGATGACCATGTATGGGAATATCTGGGTCACAAAAGATACGGAAGGACTGGATCCGGAGAAAAAGTATCTCCGGGAACTGACTTTCCCGGAAGATGAAAAGAAACAGACGGCCGAACCGGAACTTTCCGGGGCAGGTGCGTGACGGACAGAGCGGGCGGAGCCCGGAGTATTTGAAATAAAGGAGCAGTAAGAGTGCGACTTCGCAGAAAACCGTGGATTGATGAAGCGATTCAGAATTTTAAGGATTTCCTTTTCCTGAAGCCGCCGGAAGGCATTTCCGGTCATTGGAGAGAGCTTTTCCCGGATGGGAGCCGTCCTCTTCACGTGGAGATCGGCACGGGGAAAGGACAGTTTATCACCCGCATGGCCGCCATGCATCCAGACATCAATTACGTGGGGATCGAAAGAGAAGCGGGCGTCCTGTACTATGCGGGGAAAAAAGTGGCGGAAGCGGAGTCCCCGCTGCCCAATGTGCGCCTGCTCCTGATCGATGCGGAGGAACTGGAGACGCTGTTCGCTCCGGGGGAAGTAGACTGTTTCTACCTGAATTTCAGCGATCCCTGGCCGAAAAACCGGCATTATAAGAGACGTCTGACGTATCGGGGGTATCTCGCGCAGTATGCGAAGATCCTGAAAAAGGACGGGGAAGTCCGCTTCAAGACGGACAACCGGGGACTTTTCGCGTTTTCCGTTCAGGAATTTGCGGAAATGAAATGGCGCTTCCTGAATGTGACGCTGGATCTGCACGCCCATCCTGTGGAAGGGGACGCGCAGACGGAGTATGAAGAAAAATTCAGCAGAAAGGGGAACCGCATATGCCGTCTGGCGGCAATGAGCCCGGAGGCAGAATAGAGAACACAGCGCTGCTGAAATGGTTTCGTCTGGCCATTCTCGCACTGGCGCTCATCGGGCTCTTTAATGTGTACAGCTCGACGTTTTACATGAATATCGAGACCGGCACCACGCCGTATTTTCATACGATGCGGCACATCGGCTATCTGTGTACGGGGATCGTGGGCATGATGGCCTGCCAGACCATTTCTTTGGAACGGCTGAGGAGATTTCTGGGACCGATATGTCTGGCGATTTGTTTTCTGTTCGTGCTGGTCTGGGCCGCCGGACCGGTCATCAACGGGGCTCAGCGGTGGATTCGGATCTTCGGGATCAGCATCCAGCCGTCGGAATTTGCTAAAGTGGCGGCGGTTCTGTGGACGGCGTCTTGTCTGGCTGAACGGGTGCGGCACGGCCGGCCGGTGACATTTCTTTCCGAAGCGGTCTGCTGGCTGCGGAAAATGCCCTGCCGGGGAAAGGTGCCGACAGGGAGCGACGCGGCAGGGGCCTATGTGCCGCTGGCGTTTCCGGCGGTCTTTTCCCTGTTCGTTTTCCTGCAGCCGGACATGGGGACGTCTGTCCTGATTCTGGCTTTTCCGGTGGCGCTTTACATGCTGTGCGGCGTTCCGGGAAAGGACATCGCCGTCTCCCTGTTTTTGGCGGGCGCGGCGGGCGCGGCGATGATCCTTTTTTCCCCGTACCGGCTGGAGCGTGTCCGCGTCATGTATGATCCTTTTCAGTATGCCGCAGATCAGGGCTATCAAGTCGTTCAGAGCCTGATCGCCGTGGGTTCCGGCGGTTTCTGGGGACAGGGGATTGGCGAAGGATTGTCGAAATTCCTGTACCTGCCGGAGCAGTATACGGATTTTGCTTTTGCGGTTCTCAGCCAGGAACTGGGCTTTCTGGCGTCCGGGTTTGTTCTGTTCCTGTTTGCGGTGGTGCTGGCACTGGGATTCAGGATGGCAGGTGATATTCCCCGCCTGTATCCCGCGCTGATCGTGTACGGGCTGACCATGCTGATCTCTGTGGAGGGATTTCTGAATATCGCCATGGTGATCGGCATTTTCCCCGTGACAGGCGTGCCTCTCCCTTTTATCAGCTTCGGCGGTACGTCGCTGGTCAGCAATTTGTGTGCCGTGGGACTGATCTCCAATGCGGTGAAATACGGGGAGAAGATGCGGGCGCAGGATGAGCGGGAACAGAAATTGAAAGCTCTTGCGGGAGAACCGGTTTCTTTGCAGAAAATATCGGGCGCGGTATTCCGGCCGCCCGCGGGAGAATGGATGAACCGGCATTGAGAGAAAGACGCGCTGCGGGCGCGTCGTTTTGACGGAAAGTATGGAAGAAGACAGAAAACGGAAAGCGCGGATGGCGGAAGAAATGATGCGCCTCCGGAAAGCGGGAAAAATGAGCGCTGCGGCGGCGTCGGAGATCTTGTCAGATGCGCCCGCCGGAGCGCCCGGCACGATGCAGGTCAGCGGGCTGCCCGTAAGCGGGAAGGCAACGGCGGCGCTTCTTGGCCGCTGCGGCATCCCGCGGTGCACCTTCTTCCCGGCGGAAGAGGAACGGCCGGGGGCCGACGGCGAAAAAGGCCAAGCCTCTGCGGCGATGACGGCTGCGTGGCGGGAAGATCCGCTCCTGCGCATCATGCTTCCGCCTTTTCTGGCTTCGTTTCCGGCAGAGATAGTGGTTTTCTTCTGCGATGAACCGGATTGGACGGGCCAGATCGCTCTGACAGCGGCGGGAGCCGGGCGGCGCGGCGCGGTATTCTGCCGGATCGGGAGCGGTTATATGATGACCCATTACGGGAACGATCTGTTTTCTGAGATCATTCATATTTCCGACGGCGCGTTTCCGATTCGGGAAGACGCGGAAGAGCTTCGGCCGGCATCGGCGGCGGCGCTGCTTCTGTACGCGGCAGGGAAGGGCGATCTTCTTCAGTCAGCCGATGCGGTGCGGCGGGCTGAGCGGGCGATCCGCAGGGAAAAGGAAGCGGGAGGACGAAATGACAAAAATTAAATTATGCGGTCTAACGCGGATAGAAGACGCGCTGGCGGCCAATGATGCCTCTCCCGACTTGGTAGGGCTGGTCTTTGAGCCGGGCCGCCATTTTGTGTCGGATGAAACGGCTGCGGCTATAAGGAAAGCGCTGCGGGCGGACATCCCGGCGGTCGGCGTATTCGTCAGAGAACCGGAAGAGCACGTTCTTTCTCTGCTGGAGCGGGGGATCATTCAGGGAGTGCAGCTTCATGGCGATGAACCGGAAGAATATCTTTTGTCACTGAAACGGAAGACCGCGGGATTTTTCATACGGGCCGTGTCGGTAAAAACGGAAAAGGACGTGCTCCGCTGGCAGAAGACGGCGGCTGATTATCTGCTCCTTGATCACGGAAAAGGCGGGACGGGCCGTTCTTTTGACTGGACGGTGATTCCCGAAATGAAACGGCCCTGGTTCATGGCCGGAGGCATAGGGGAGGAAAATCTGCCGCAGGCGCTGGCGTATCATCCGTACGGTGTTGATATTTCCAGCGGTGCGGAAATAGATGGGCTGAAAGACCGGGAGAAAATGATCCGGCTGGTCAGAATGGTGAGAAGCGCAAAAAAATAACTGCCTCGGCGGCAGTTTTTTTGCGTCATTTTTTCAGGCAGCGCTTCAGGAAATAGAAACTGAGCCGGGCCGTCTGATAAAAAAGAAAAGCCCATGCGGCGGTTCTCGGACGGCGGAGCGGGAAGAGAAGATAAAAAGGAGGCAGGAACCAGAGGAGTCCCGGCGCTTCCTTTTTTATTTTTCCTGCGGCTGCGGAAAGCGTCCTGCGCTCCGCGGCTTTGATCAGAAAAATGAATATCGTTTTCATGGCGGCCTCCCTCTTTGTTTCCTGTTTCTCGTATTGTATCATGAATGAGCGGCCTGAGCCGCGAGAGGCTTTGAGGAATGACGGGGTCCTGTGATATAATCGGGAAGGAAAAAGAGAAAAATTTTCATTTGGATATATAAAGGAGGATTTTATGGAGGCATCTGTCGTCGCACTGCTGCTGCCGTCCTGTTTTTTTGCGCTCTATCTGATTTTGGAATCGGCTGACTGGGGACTGTGTCTGGCTGCGCCGCTGGTGTGCCGGAACCGTGAGGAAAATCAGGCGGTGTTGTCCCTGCTGAGGCCCGGTCTGGACGGGAATGAGCTGTGGTTCTTCATGGGCTTTTTCATGCTCAGTCTGAGTCTGTCTGATATCGAAGGCTCGGGGATGCATGCCTGGTACATGACGATGCTTTCCCTGGTGGGCGTGGGCGCGCTTCTCCGCATCGCGGCAGTCGTACTGACGAAGCTGTTTTCTTCCCCGCTCATGATGAAGGGGCTGTGCGTATTTTCTCTGATATCCCTGATACTGACGGGGATGCTCGGAACGTATATCCTCATGCCGGAAGGCGGGCTGATCTCCGGAACGGGGATCTTCTGCGCGGTATGGACGGTGCTGGCATGCTTTCAGATCGGCGCGCTCTACGGCGCGGTCAAGGTCGTCAATCCGCTGGGCGAGCGGTTCCGTGCGGCCTGCCTCGTATCCAGCTGCCTTTCCGCGGTATTTTACATCATTTTTGCGGTATCGCTCCGGCTGGCCCTGGGCGAAGACTGGGAAGCGGGCGGATATTTCTGGATGACGCTCATCGCGACGGCGCTCCTTTTCGCCGCGTCGTTCCTTCTGACGAGGAGCCGCCATTCCGCGGCCGGCCTGGCGGCGGCATATGCTTCTTCTTTCTTCGCACTGGCGATCTACTTCTCCGCCTATGTCATGGTGATTCCCCGAGTTTATCTCATCGATATCGCGGCGCTGAAGGCGGGCATGGACGCAGTGCCCGGAACAGCCTGCCTCGTGGCCGCGGCTGTCTGGAGCCTGGGTGTATTCGCGTGGCGGCTGTTCCGAAAGAAAGTCGTCTACCAGTGGAAAGATACGATCTGAGGAGGAATTATGGGAGAATTATTTAAATCGACATATACCATTGACGATATGTTAGAAAAAATGGGCGTGCAGATCGTGCTGGACGGAAAAAATCTGTCGGAAGAAGATAAAGCAACCGCAGAGAAAATGGGAGATATTGTCGAAGAGGAAAAAGACGAAAAAGATGAAGAGTAAGAAAAAAGCAGGCCGCGCAGATCAGCGCCTGCTTTTTTGTTAAACAGACAGACGGGGGAAATCATGGATCCATTTGTTCATCTCCATGTGCATACAGAATACAGCCTTTTCGATGGGATCAGCCGCATTCCCGACCTGGTCTCCTACGTGAAAAGCCTCGGGCAGCCGGCGCTGGCTATTACGGATCACGGCGTCATGTACGGCGCCGTGTATCTGTACAAGGAATGCGTCAAGCAGGGCATCAAGCCGATCATCGGATGTGAAGTGTATGTGACGCAGGGAAGCCGGTTTGAAAAAAGCGGCTCCGGGCGGGAAAAGCTGGGCCATCTGGTGCTCCTCGCGGAAACGGACGAAGGCTATCGGAATCTGATCAAGATCTGTTCCAAAGGCTGGACGGAGGGGTATTATCACAAGCCGCGGGTCGATCATGAAGTGATCAGCCGGTATCACAGCGGCATCATCGCACTGTCCGCCTGTGTGGCGGGAGAGCTCCCGGCGGCGATCCTTGACGGAAACATGGAGCAGGCGAGAAAGGTTCTGGAATATTATATCGATACATTCGGGAAAGACTCTTATTTTATTGAGCTGCAAAATCACGGGCTTCCCGAGGAAGCGGCGGTGCGTCCGGTGCTGGCGCAGCTGGCGGCGGAATACGGCGTGGGGCTTGTGGCGACGAATGATTTTCACTATGTGCGGAAAGAAGACGCCCGGAGCCAGGAGATCAAATTGTGCATTTCCACGGGGAAGACGCTGGATGATCCCTATCATTTCCGGTTTGCCAATGATGAATTTTACTGCAAAAGCGGAAAAGAGATGGAAGAGATCCTCGGCGCTTTTCCGGGGGCGATCGAGAATACGGTGAAAATTGCCGACCGGTGCAATGTGCATCTGACTTTTGGCGAGCACAAGCTGCCGTCTTTTGATGTGCCGGCCGGTGAGACGGCGCAGTCCTATCTCCGGAATCTCTGCGAGAAGGCGCTGCCGGAACGATATCAGCCTGTGACGGAAGAGGTCAGGAAGCGCCTCGAATATGAACTGGACGTCATCGACCGGATGGGATTTTCCGATTACTTTCTGATCGTCATGGATTTCATTCAATACGCGAAATCCCACGGCATACCTATCGGACCGGGAAGAGGAAGCGCGGCGGGCAGCATCGTTTCGTACCTTCTCCATATTACGGAACTTGACCCGCTTCAGTATGACCTGCTGTTTGAACGGTTCCTGAATCCGGAGCGTGTTTCCATGCCGGATATCGATACGGATCTTTGCTACCGCCGGCGCGGGGAAGTAATCGAGTATCTGGCGAGGAAATACGGTCAGGACCATGTGGCGCAGATCATCACCTTCGGGACGCTTGCCGCGAGAGCCGTGATCCGCGATGTGGGACGGGTCATGGGGCGGCCGCTGCAGGAAGTGGATCAGATCGCGAAAATGGTGCCGTCCGGGCCCGGCGTGACGCTGAAGAAGACCATGGAAGGCTCTCATGATTTCCGGGATATGTATGAAAAAGACAGCGCCATGCATACGATCATCGATCACTGCATGAAGCTGGAAGGTCTGTCAAGGCAGTCCGGCACGCATGCCGCGGGCGTCGTGATCTGTTCTTCGCCGGTGGATGATTACGTGCCGATTCAGCTCACACAGGACGGATTTCTCCAGACCCAGTATGAAAAAGATCTGGATGAAGAGCTGGGGCTGCTCAAGATGGATCTGCTCGGCCTGCGGAATCTCACCGTGATTCATGACGCGCTGGAAATGATCCGGGAAAACCGGGGGATTGATCTGGATATCAATGCGCTGCCCCATCGGGATGAAGAGACCTGCCGGATGCTGTGCGCGGGCGATACGGTGGGCGTGTTCCAGTCGGAGTCGCCGGGATTTACAAGTCTTCTTGTGCAGCTGGCACCGGAATGTTTCGAAGATCTGATCCCGATGGTGGCGCTGTACCGGCCTGGGCCGCTCGGCAGCGGTATGGCGGAGGACTTTATCAACCGCAAGCACGGGAAGATCCCCGTCGAGTATCCGCATCCGCTGCTGGAGCCGATTCTGAAGGAGACTTATGGGGTCATCCTGTATCAGGAACAGGTCATGCGGATCGCGTCCGTCATGGGCGGATTCAGTTTGGGACAGGCAGACCTGCTCCGCCGGGCCATGGGGCACAAGGAACCGGAGATTCTGCAGAAGCAGCGCGACCTCTTTGTGGGGGGCGCGGTGAAGAACGGCGTCAGCGAAGGCACGGCCAATTATGTGTTTGACCTGATGGTCCATTTCGCGGGGTACGGATTCAATAAATCGCACAGTGTGTGCTACGGCTGGATCGCCTGGCAGACGGCGTACTTGAAAGCCCATTTCCGTCCTGAATTTATGGCGGCCATGATGACCTGCTACAACGGGGACAAGAATAAGGTGAGCCGGTATATCGAAGACTGCCGCCGTCATCAGGTGGAGATCGCCGCGCCGGATATCAACCGAAGCGAAGCGTACTTTTCCGTGCAGGGGAACCGGATCCTCTTCGGATTGGCGGGCATTCAGAATGTGGGGGACAATGCCGTTGCTTCCGTGATCGAACTGCGAAAAAAAGACGGAGATTTTCGGTCGCTTTCGGATTTCCTCGAACGGGTCGACGCGAGGACGATCAACAGCCGCGCCTGCGAAAGCCTCATCCGGTGCGGGGCGATGGATTCTTTTGGGTATAACCGGCAGCAGCTCCTGGCAGTGATGCCGGAGGCGATCGCCAATGCGTCGTCGGCCCGGCAGGATCGGGAATCGGGGCAGCTCAGCCTGTTTGGCGAAGAGGTGCAGGCGCGGGCGATCTCCTACCCCGATCTGCCGGACATGAGCGCGGCGGAAAAGATCCACTGGGAAAAATCACTGCTCGGATTTTACGTCAGCGGCCATCCGCTGGACAGTTATAAAAAGGCCATGGAGCGCTGCACGCCGATCTATGAGATCAATACACACGCGGCCAAATATGACGGACGATCGGTGTCGCTCGGAGGCACTGTCGCGCGGGTCAAAGGAAAATTGACAAAAAAAGGGCAGCCTATGGGCTATGTGACCGTGGAAGATTATGACGACATGATCGAGGCGGTCGTATTCCCGTCTGTATGGGAGAAAGCAAAGCCCATTCTGGATAAGCCGGACGCGCTGATCTGTGTCAAAGGGCGGATACAGGCCAATGAAAGGGAAGTCCGCATCCTGGCGGAAGAGATCATTCCTCTGGGACAGGCCGGACAGTCCATGCGGATTCCGGTCTCCGAAGTCCATCTGTATGTGGACAGGCGTCATGAGACGGCAGCGGTGAGCAATACGCTGGCAGACATCCTGCGGCGGCACCACGGCACCACGCCGGTCTTCCTGCACATCGAGAGCTCGCGCCAGGAGATCCCGATGACAGAAAATTTCTTTCTAGACTATACGGAAGATGCAGAGCGGGAGCTCAAGCTGCTGTTGGGAAATCGCGCGGTGGACGGCAGACGGTGATCAGAAGACGGCGTTTCAGCAGAAGACGCCGTTTTTTCGCGGGCAGATTTCCGAAAAGCCGCATGGGGAAATGCGCAGGAAAATCAGCGGGTCCGTGGAGATGCGCGGTTTCGAAGGCGGCGCGCCGGCGGATTTAACGGGATTTTCAGAAAAACGGACATTGCCCGAAAATCTGCCTATGGTATAATGAAAAACGACAGTAAGACTATTTCCTTTCCAATTCTTTACAAGAAGGGGGCCCCCATGAAAATTCTCGTTTGTATTAAACAGGTCGTAGATACCTCGAAAATGGAAGTCGATCCGTCTACGGGCCGGCTGAACAGAAACGGTGCGAACAGTATCCTGAATCCCTGCGACAGAAATGCGCTGGAAGCGGCGTTCCGCCTCCGCAGCGCGGCGGGCGGTACGGTGACGGTCATCACCATGGGGCCGCCGCAGGCCGGCGAAGTGCTTCTGGAAGCTGTGTCCATGGGCGCGGATGATGTGTACCTCGTGACGGACCGCGCTTTCGGCGGCGCTGATACCCTGGCGACGAGCTATACGCTGGCGGCGGCGATCCGGAAACTGGGCAATGATTTTGACATGATCTTCTGCGGGCAGGAATCCATCGACAGCAATACGGCTCAGGTCGGACCGGAAGTGGCGGCCATGCTCGGCATTGCCGATGTGAGTGCGGCAGTCGGATTTGCGTGGGAAGACGGGAAAGCCGTCGTGACGAGAGAAGTCGGCGAAGGCAGAGAAGTGCTGGAACTGAAGCTTCCCGCACTGGTCACGGTGGCTCCTTCGGCGAATACGCCCAGATACCCCAGCGTACAGGGCATCCTCAGAAAATATGAAACGGAGATCCATCAGCTCACTTCTGCTGACCTTGATGTGGAACCGGAACGGATCGGTCTGAAAGGCTCCCCGACGCAGGTCCGGGGGATCCGCCCGATCGTTCCGCCGAAGAAGGAAAATCTGAAAATTGAAGACCAGGAACCTGCGGCAGCGGCGGCTCTCCTTGCGGAAGCTTTGGCAAAGGTTCAGATCATTTAAGGAGGACAGCCATGGATTTTTCGGAATATAAAGGAATTTATGTCATTGCCGAAGTTCGCGGCGGCAATGTGGAAAAAGTGACCGGCGAGCTTCTGGGCGAAGCCAGGAAGCTGGCGGCTGAGACGGGAGATCAGGTGGCGGCCGTTCTGGCAGGTTCCGGCGTCAGAGCGCACGCAGAAGATCTGATCGCCTGCGGCGCGGATGTGGTCTATGTGATCGACAGCCCGCTTCTCGCGCATTATGACGGCCGGGCTTATGAAAAGGAAATGGGAGCGCTCCTGAAAGAAAAGAAACCGAGCGCGATCCTTTTCGCGGCGACACCTTACGGCCGCGATCTGGCGCCCCGTATCGCTTCCGCCGTCGTGTGCGGCGTCACCGCCGATGTGACGGAGCTTTCCTATGACGCGAAGACAGGCCTGATTATCTGGTCCCGGCCGGCGATGGGCGGAAATATCATGGCGGATATCATCAGCCCGCAGTATCGTCCGCAGGTGGGGACCGTCCGTCCCGGCACGTTTGATTTCCCGGAAAAAGATCTGTCCCGCACCGGGGAGATCATTGAAATCACTCCGGCTCTGACCGAAAGCGATCTGGGGACGATCCTCAGGGAAATCATTCCGGCGCCGAAAGAAGAAAACCCGATCGAGGAAGCGCAGGTCATCGTAGCCGGAGGCCGCGGCATCCGGACAGAAGAAGAATGGCAGATGGTGCATGAACTGGCTGACCTGCTGGGAGCGGCCGTCGGCGCGAGCCGTCCGATCTGCGAGCTCGGCTGGGAAGCGCACAAGGCGCAGATCGGCCAGACCGGCAAATCTGTCGCGCCGCATATCTATTTCGCTTTCGGCATTTCCGGCGCCATGCAGCATATGTGCGGTGTCAAGGCGGATGTCATCATTGCCGTCAACCGCGATAAAAATGCGCCGATCATGGAAATGGCGGACTACGCCGTCGCCGCGGATCTGAAAGAATTCCTTCCGGCATTTATCGCGAAAGTCAAAGAACTGCGCGGCAGATAATCAAAGGCAGGAGATGGGATCATGGCAGAAGAAAAAGCTACGATATTTTATAATCATCAGTATTACTACAGCTTTGCCAATGTGATGAACGCGAATGACCGCGGACTTCTCTTCGGCGACGGCTGCTATGAATGGATCCGTGTCCATAAAGGACATCCTTTTGCTCTGTCGTATCATGTGGACCGGCTGTACCGCTCCATGCGTCTCCTCGGCATCCGTGCCGTCATCGCGCCGGATGAATTTACGGAGATCCATGAAATCATCGCGGAAGAAAACGAGATCGAAGAAGGGTACCTGATGCTCGTCGTGACGCGCGGTGCGGGAGAACGTGATTTTACGATTCCCGGACGTATGGCCATGAAGCCGAACACGCTGGTCTATGCGGGACGGCTGGATCCGGCGGAGATCGAAAAAGTTCAGCAGGGCGTTTCCTGCGTGACCACAGAAGACACCCGCTGGCCGCACTGCGATATCCTGAGCCTCAATATGCTGCCGAACATCATGGACAGGGCGGCGGCGCAGAAAAAAGGAGCTTACGATGCGATCTACGTGAGGGACGGCCTCGTCACGGAAGCGGCGCATTCCAATCTGTTCATCGTAAAAGACGGCGTCATCTGGACGACAAAGGCTGATGAACATCTGCTGAAGGGCATCACCCGCCAGTTGATCATCAATCGTGTCGCTCCGACGTGCAGCGTCACCGTTATCGAGCCGGAGCAGGAAAGCCAGCTGATCACACCGGAGCGGATGATGAGCGCGCAGGAAGTCTTCCTGACAAATTCCGAAGCGGGCGTCATTCCGGTGCTTTCTATTGACGGAACACCTGTGGGCGACGGAAAAGTGGGCAAAGTCACGGCGGCGGTTCAGCAGCATTACCTGCACCTCCTGTCGGACGGACTTCCGTAATTTTTGAAACATTGCCATGCAAACACGGCCTGATTTTTCGGGCCGTGTTTTTTTGCGCCTGTCAAAAACAGAATTTAACCGCAGGGAGCTGAGCACGGGGCGCGGTGCGGAACGCCGGGCGGTTTTCGGGAAATGCTGTAAAAAGTATTCTGACTACGTTATAATAAACGGGAGACAATTTTTCAGGCCCGATTCCCGGAGAGGCGGTGACCGATCGCTTTTTCTGAAACGGGCAAAAGGAGAAGGTATGCGGGCACTGGGGATCGATCCGGGAACGGGGCGCTGCGGGTTCGGCGTCGTAGATAAAGACGGCGGGCGGATCAGCGCGGTCGATTACGGGATCATAGAAACATTTCCCGATAAACCCGCTTCCGAACGGCTCCGCATTATTTACACCGGCGTGAGCCAGCTGATCGATGCGTATCATCCGGATGTGATGGGCGTGGAGACGCTGTATTTCAACAGGAATATCACGACGGCCATTGCCGTGGCGCAGGCACGGGGCGTCATCCTTCTCGCGGGCTGTCAGAAAGGCGTGCCGCTCTTTGAGTGCACGCCGCTGCAGGTGAAGCAGCAGGTCGTCGGGTACGGTCGGGCAGAGAAAAAACAGGTCATCGCTATGACGATGAATATTATGCATATAACGGAAAAAATTGATCCCGACGATGCGGCTGACGCGCTGGCCATCGGGCTGACAGCCATTTACCGCACGGAACATGACTCGATATACAGGAGAATGAAATGATAGGATATATTCGGGGAAAGATCACCGGGATATTTGAGGACAGCTGCTTTATTGAAACCGGCGGCATCGGATACCGGGTCTATATTTCCGACAAGGACAGGGCGGAGATCCGCCTGAACGAAGAAGCGCGGCTGATTACGTACCTGGCCGTGCGGGAAGACGCGCTGACACTGTACGGTTTCCTTTCGCCGGAGGCGCACGAACTGTTTCTGCTGCTGATCTCGCTGTCGAAGATCGGCCCAAAAGTAGCTATGGGCGTGCTGTCGACCATGAAGCCGGAGCAGTTCAGCCTGGCCATTCGGAATAAAGATCTCAGCCTGCTCATGAAGCTGCCGGGCATAGGCAAAAAGACGGCGGAGCGCATGTTGCTGGAGCTGAAAGACAAGATCGGCTTCCCTGAAGAGGACGGCATGGAGAGCGGCGTCGTCTATCCTGAGGAGGAAGGCATCGCTGCGGAAGCCGTCGCGGCGCTGCATTCTCTGGGGTACGAGTCGGAAGAAGTCCGACCGGTCGTGTGCGGTCTGGCTCCGTCTTTCGATGACCCGGCGGCCCTGATCGGCGCGGCGCTTCGGGAATTGGGAAGGAAAAGGGAACACAGATGATTGATGAAGTGAAGAGCCTCCGCCGGAACGCGCCGGAAAAAGCATCGGAAACAGCGCGTGTCGTCGCGCGGGAAGCGTCGGAGAAAGACGCGTGGCAGCAGTCGCTGCGCCCGAAGACGTTGGAAGAGTATGTGGGGCAGGCGGATATGCGGCGGAATCTTTCCGTTTATATCCAGGCGGCGAGAGCGAGAAATGACGCGCTGGATCATGTCCTTCTGTACGGCCCGCCCGGTCTGGGAAAGACGACGATGGCCAACATCATCGCCAATGAGCTGGGCGTCAATTTCCGCATCACCAGCGGCCCTGCCATCGAGAGGCCCGGCGATCTGGCGGCGCTTCTGACCAATCTGGAAGCGCATGACGTGCTTTTTATCGATGAGATCCATCGCCTGAACAGGAGCGTGGAAGAGATCCTGTATCCGGCGATGGAGGACTTTGCGCTGGACATCGTTATGGGGAAAGGCCCTGGCGCCAGGTCGTACCGGCTGGATCTGCCGCCCTTTACACTGATCGGCGCGACGACGCGGGCCGGAGCGCTGGCGGCGCCTCTCCGTGACCGGTTCGGCATTATTTTCCGCATGCAGTTCTATGCGCCGGAAGAGCTGAGACTGATCGTCATGCGGGCGGCGAAGATCATCGGTATCCCCATTGAGGAAGACGGGGCGGAGGAAATCGCCCGCCGCTCCCGCGGCACGCCGCGCATCGCCAACCGTCTGCTGAAACGTGTCCGCGATTTTGCGCAGGTCATGGGAAGCGGCGTGATCACTCATGAGATCGCCGCCGCCGCTCTCGAAGCACTTCATGTGGATCGGCTGGGACTGGACGCGATCGATCGGGAAGTGCTGGAAACGATCATCCACAAATTCGGCGGCGGCCCTGTCGGGATTGATACGATCGCCGCGTCTGTCAGCGAGGAGCGGGCGACGATCGAAGATGTGTATGAGCCGTACCTCATGCAGATCGGCTTCCTGACGAGGACGCCGAGGGGCCGGGTGGCGGCGAAAGCGGCGTACGATCATCTCGGGATTCCGTGGAGCGCGGAAAAAAATTCGCTCTTCGAGGGATAAGCATGCAGACGGGAAAATTTTTGATGGCAGCCGGCGTTGTGCTGATTGCGGTGGGAGCGTTTTTCTATTTCGGAGGGCGGCTGAATTTCCTTGGGCATCTGCCCGGGGATATCCACATATCAAAGGGAAATACGGAATTTTATTTTCCTATCGTGAGCTGTGCTCTGGTGAGCATTATAGGAACGATTCTTTTGAATCTGTTTTTCAGAAGGTAAGATTATGCGCAGAAAATGGATTATGGCTGCGGCGTTTCTGGCGGCGCTTGCCGCGGGCGGACAGGCGGCGGACGCCGCGCTGAAAGGGGAAGCGCCCCGCAGAAAAACGGCGCAGACCGTACAGACAAAAAAAGTACAGAATACAAAGGATAAAGACAGTGCGGCGGCGCAGAAACTGAAGAAGGACGGGAAATCGCCGGTTATCGAAGTGGGTCTCCTTTCTGGGCAGGCGGAAGTGAAGATCCGCTGTCTCGGCGATACCAGCGCGGAAGCCGGCGGAAAGCCGTGGAAGACCTATAAAAAAGGAGAAACGATCTCTGTTTCCCGGAGCGGAGATCAGATCAAGATCAACGGGAAAAAGCAGAAAGGGCCGGTCTATCTAAAAATGAAGAAAGATGGGGAAGCGGCATTCGCGGTGAAAGGCAATACTTATCGCGGCGACATCAAGCTGCTTCCTTCCGCCTACAACAGCGGTGTGACCGTAGTGAATGCCGTGCCGATGGAAGCCTATCTTTGCGGGGTCGTGCCCAGCGAGATTTCGCCGTCATGGCATGCCGACGCGGTAAAAGCACAGGCCGTTGCGGCGCGGACTTATGCGATGTATCACCGGGACGGCTACCGGGATGCCGGGTATGACGTGACGGACGACACCCGGTCGCAGGTGTACCGCGGCACCGTGGTGGAATCGGCGGCAACCAATCAGGCCGTGTATGATACGGCGGGTGAGGTCGTGACGTACCAGGGGAAGCCTATTGACGCGGTCTTCCATTCCAACGGCGGCGGATATACGGAAAACAGCGAGAATGTCTGGGGCAGCAAGATACCCTATCTCCGCGGAGTCAGGGAAGAATCTTCCTCCGTGGTGAATAAGGCCTGGACGAAGACCGTCGCGCTTTCCGATTTCCAGAACAAACTGGGCATCGGGAAGCTGAAAAAGATCGAGCTGTCCAAACTGAAAAAGGGCCCGGTCAAAGCAAAAGACCGGGGCGTATCCGGGCGGGTGCGCACATTTTCCGTGACCGGCAGCAAAGGAAAAAAAGATGTGACCGGCGACCAGATGAGGAGCCTCTTCGGACTGAACAGCACGCTCTTTGACCTGAAGGTGAAAGGGAAAGACCTCATCATCACAGGCTATGGCTCCGGGCACGGGCTGGGCCTGTCCCAGTGGGGCGCGGAAGCCATGGCGGCCAAAAACGGGGACGGGAAGGATTACTATAAAAATATCCTTACCCATTACTTTACGGATACGAAAATAGAAAAAATATACTGAGAAGGGATAACGGATGAAGCTGGAAGAATTTAATTATGATTTACCGAAAGAACTGATCGCGCAGACGCCGGCAGAGCCGAGAGATTCCTGCCGTCTGATGATGCTGGATAAGAAGACGGGCGCGTATGAGCACCATACGTTCCGGGATATCCTGGACGTGATCCGGCCTGGCGATATTTTTGTCTTTAACAATACGAAAGTCATTCCCGCCCGTCTTTTCGGCAAGAGAAGCACCGGCGGCAAAGTGGAAGTGCTCCTGCTGACGCCGAAAGGCGGCGACGAGTGGGAAGTACTCGTCAATCCGGGGAAAAAGGCGCTTCCCGGAGAAATCATTACTTTTTCCGATAAAGTATCCTGCGAAGTCCTGGAAAAGACGGAATTCGGCGGCCGCCGTGTGCGGTTTACCTATGACGGGGACTGGGACAATCTGCTCGACCAGATCGGCGAAATGCCCACGCCTCCGTACATTCATGAAAAGCTGGAAGACAAGAGCCAGTACCAGACGGTTTACGCGAAATACAAGGGATCGGCAGCGGCGCCGACGGCGGGCCTGCACTTTACGCCGGAGCTGCTGGAAGAAATGAAAGCCCGCGGAGCGGAGCTCCTTTTCGTGACGCTTCACGTGGGGATCGGTACATTCCGTCCGGTCGCGGAAGAAAATATTGAAGATCATGAAATGCACCGGGAATGGTATACCGTGTCGGAAGAGACGGCGGAGAAGATCAATAGGGCCAGAGCGGAAGGCTGCCGGATCATTGCCGTCGGCACGACGTCCGTGCGCACTCTGGAATCGGCAGGGCAGAGCGGGCAGGTGGAAGCCGGCAGCCGCTGGACACAGCTCTATATTTATCCCGGCTATCAGTGGCACATCGTAGATGCGATCGTGACGAATTTCCACCTTCCCGAATCCACGCTCATCATGATGATGGCGTCTTTCGCGGGAAGAGAAAATATATTGCGCGCCTATGAAGAAGCGGTCCGCCAGAAATACCGGTTCTTCAGTTTCGGCGACGCCATGTTCATTCGTTGAGGAAAAAATATGGTTATCAATTACGAATTGATCGCGGAAGATCCTCATACCGGCGCGAGAGCGGGGCTGCTGCACACGCCGCACGGCACGTTTAAGACGCCCATGTTCATGCCGGTGGGCACGCAGGCGACGGTGAAGACCGTGACGCCGGAAGAGCTGCACGAAATGGGCGCGCAGTTTATTCTGGGAAATACGTATCATCTCTTTCTCCGTCCCGGGACAGCGCTGATCCGGGAAGCGGGGGGACTGCACAAATTCATGAACTGGGACGGCGGCATTCTGACGGACAGCGGCGGATTCCAGGTGTTCAGCCTGGGGGCCATGCGCAAGATCAAAGAAGAAGGCGTCTATTTCAGATCGCACATTGACGGTTCTATGCAGTTTTTATCGCCGGAGGCCGCCACGAAAGCGCAGGAGGATCTGGGCAGCGATATCGCCATGGCCTTCGATGAATGCATTCCCTATCCGGCGGATTATGACTACGCCAGACGGTCCACGGAGCGCACTTCCCGCTGGGCGGAGCGGTGCATCAAAGCGCATACCCGGGAAGACAGGGGCATGTTCGGCATCGTGCAGGGCGGGATGTACAAAGACCTGCGGAAAATGAGCGCCCAGCAGATATCGGATATGCCTTTCGACGGGCTGGCCGTGGGCGGCCTTTCCGTGGGAGAGCCGCACGATCTGATGAACGAGATCCTGGAATACACGACACAGTGGCTCCCGAAAGGGAAAGCGCGCTACCTCATGGGCGTAGGCACGCCGGACTGTCTCGTGGAGGGCGTGGCAAGAGGCATCGATATGTTCGACTGCGTATTCCCTACGCGCGTGGCGAGAAACGGCATGGCCATGGTGCGCACCGGACGGATGAATATCAAGAACAAACAGTACGAGCGGGACTTCGCTCCGCTGGAAGAGGGCTGCGGCTGCTACACGTGCCGTCATTTTACGAGGGCCTATATCCGCCACCTCTACAAAGCGGAGGAAACGCTGGCACTCCGGCTCCTGACAATCCACAATCTTTATTTCCTGCTCCAATTCATGCGCGACATGCGGCAGTCGATCATCAACGGGAATTTTACAGAATTCCGGGAAAATTTCTGGGCTCATTACAAAAAGAGCGGCCAATGAGAAGAGACCTTCGGGTCTCTTTTGGCATTTTAGAATGAAGTTATTCTACAGAGGAAACGTGTAAATTGGTAATAAAATGATAAAAACAGGAAATCTGCTGTATAATTAATACGCAGAAGTCGTAGAGGGAGATTGTGTAAAATGGAAATGAAAAATTATATACCTGAAAATATTTTGGAGAAATTTGAATTTTACAATTATGGACATGCTTTGGAGATTTTAACGCAGGCTTGTCAAGATGAATGGGAAGAATTGCTTAATTGCTTTAATAGATTATCATTTTCTGTAGAAGACATACAAAAAGCGGGGGGCAATGAAAGTCCTATTCCTAAAAAATTTGATGATTTATTATATCCATGTGGATGGAGAGAAATTAAAATTACAGGAGATCTGTTAGTAAAGCTTTATCCTAGGAAAAGTGCGCAACGGAGAGGCAGATTTTCAGATGAACCTTTTGATGAACGAAGAATAAATGGCTATATCGATGGACATAATATTGATTTTGTGAAGAATAAAGTTGCATTTGATTTAGAATGGAATAGTAAAGACCAGACGTTTGATAGAGATTTAATGGCAATGAGAACGTATTTTGATTGCGGTTTAATTGATGTAGGCGTTATTGTGACACGTGCTGAAGAATTAAATGATATTTTTAAAGGATTAGGAATTTTGAGTAAATATGGTGCGTCCACTACTTGGATGGGGAAATTGTTACCTCGATTAGATTCTCGCAGAAATGGAGGATGTCCAATATTAGCTGTGGGAATACGGAAAAAGTGCGTAGAAGGAGACTATTAATGGATAATCTGAATGAGACAATCCTCAATTTAAAGCAATTTGTTGAGGGGAAAAAATACCGGACTATTTATGCAGATCCGCCATGGCAGTTTCAAAATCGGACTGGTAAAGTGGCTCCAGAACATAAACGATTGAGACGTTATGAGACGATGACTTTGACAGATATAAAAAGCCTTCCAATTGAAACGATTTGTGATGAAAAATGCCATCTGTATTTGTGGGTTCCAAATGCGCTTTTACCAGAAGGATTGGAAGTCATGAAAGCTTGGGGATTTGAGTATAAAACTAACATTATCTGGGAAAAAGTGCGCCATGATGGACAACCAGATGGAAGAGGAGTGGGATTTTACTTTCGTAATGTAACAGAAATTCTTTTGTTTGGTATCCGTGGAAGTAAAAATAGGACATTAGCTCCTGCTCGATCGCAAGTAAATATAATTCGTTCGATCAAACGAGAACATAGTAGAAAACCCGATGAAATTATTCCCATTATTGAGGCATGTTCGCCCGGGCCCTATTTGGAACTGTTTGCACGGGGAAAGCGTGAAGGCTGGGACATGTGGGGAAATCAAGCAAATTCTGATTATGAGCCTACTTGGGACACATATGCAAATCATACCCGAGCAATAAATATGTAACGTAAGTTTGAATAAATGCTATTAAAAAAGGCGGTGTATTAAGTAACACTGTCTTTTTCTATGAATGATTCTTTACCGTTCTTTACAGACAGTTTTTATTCACTGTGGTAAAATAAAAAAAGTTTATCAACAGGAGGTGTATCGGTGTGGGTCAGCTGACCGGATTTGTGGAAATGTTCTGGCCGTTTCTGGTGCTGATCGCGGTATTTTACTTCTTTATGTACCGCCCGCAGAAGAAACAGGAAAAAGAAAGAGCGGAATTTTTGCAGGCTCTGAAGAAGGGCGACCGCGTCGTGACGGCCGGGGGCATTCATGGGACGATCAAGGTTCTTCATGAGAGCACGGTGTCGCTGGAGATCGCACCGAAAGTCGTGATCCGGCTCGAAAGGGAGTCGATCATGAGGGGCGAGAGCGCTTCGGTGAAGCAGAGCGATGAAGCGCCGAAGGAAAAGCCGTCTGAAACGGCGGAGGAAGCGGCCGCTGAGGAGACCGGCAGAGAGGACAAAGCATAATGTCCGAGGCGGTTTCCGAAAAGGAACGGCTTCGTCGGGAGATGCTGGCCAGAAGACGGGCGCTTTCCGAAGCGGCGCGGGCGGCCATGCGGCGCGGGCTGACCGCGCGGATACTGGCGCTGCCGCAGTATCAGGCAGCAGGAAAGATCCTTGCTTATCTGGCGCTTCCGGGAGAAGCTGATCTGGATGACCTGATCCGCGCGGCGCTGGCGGCAGGGAAAAAAGTCTATGTGCCGGTCTGTCTGCCGGAAAGGCGGATGGAAGCGGGACAGCTTATGAATATGGATGATTTCGTGCCGGGGCCGTTCGGACTTCGGGACCTGCCTCCGGGTTACCTCAGCACGGAGCCGGAGGAGCTGGACTTGGTGCTCGTACCGGCTGTAGCCTGTGATCTGTCCGGAGCGCGTCTCGGCCACGGGGCCGGTTATTACGACCGGTATCTGCCGAGGGTGCCGCGGGACCGGCGGCTGGCGGCCGTATGGGATTTCCAGGTCGTCTCCCATGTGCCGGAAGATGTTTTTGACCAGCGGATGGGCGGCTTTATTACAGAAAAACGGACGCAGATTTTTGCGCCTGCTGAAGGGGTGGAGAAAGTTTGAAAGAAAAGGAAAAGAGGGCAAGTACGCTTCGGACGGGCGCACTTGTCCGGTTCTGGGTGGTCATTGCGGCGATCGTAGCGGTATTCTGCGGAACGATCGGCACGCTGGCAGGCAGCATCCGGCAGGGCCTTGACTTGCAGGGCGGCACGCACATCGTCATGCAGGCGGAGGAAACGCAGGAGAATCCGGTCACGCCGGAGGCGATGAATCAGGTCGTCGGCATCATGCAGAAGCGCATCAACGAGATGGGGCTGACGGAGCCGATCATTCAGAGGGAAGGGACGAGCCGCATCATCATCGAGCTCCCCGGTGAAAAAGATCCTCAGAAGGCGATTGAGACCATCGGCAAGACGGCAGTCCTGGAATTTAAAGATGAAGAAGGCAATACGGCGCTCACCGGGGAAGATCTGCGCGACGCGAAAGAGCAGATGGATCAGGGAAAGAATCCGGTGGTAGCGCTGGAATTTTCCGATGAAGGCGGCGACAAATTCGCGCGTCTCACGGAAGCCAATATCGGGCGGCACATCGGCATCTACCTGGACGGGGAATTGCTGACGAATCCGGTCGTCAATGAAGCGATTACCGGCGGACGGGCCGTTATTACCGGGCAGAGGACGCTGGATGAGGCGAAGGATCTGGCGATCCTCCTCAGAAGCGGCGCACTTCCCGTCAAAATGTCCGTGATGGAAGTCCGTACGGTCGGCCCGTCTCTGGGGCAGGACTCCAAGGATAAATCGGTGACAGCTTTCACAATCGGGCTGACGCTGGTCGTTCTTTTCATGCTCGGCATCTACCGCATGGCGGGCTTTGTGGCCGATGTGGCGCTGCTCGTATATGTGCTGATCCTGCTGGGCATCCTGTATATGCTGAGCGCGACGCTCACACTGCCGAGCATTGCCGGCATCATCCTGTCCATCGGTATGGCTGTCGATGCGAATGTCCTGATCTTTGAACGGTTCAAGGAAGAGATCGCTTCCGGAAAGGTGCTGCGCCTTGCCGTGCAGGCGGGTTTCAAACGCGCTTTCACGACGATTTTTGACGCGAATATGACCGTCATCATCACGTCGGCGATCCTCTTCTTCCTGGGAAGCGGCACGGTGAAGGGCTTTGCCTTCACACTGGGCCTCGGCGTCGCCGTCAGCATGTTTACGGCGATCACTGTGAGCCGCACGCTCCTGATGTTCCTGATTGACGCGTCGTGGATTCATAACCCCTGGTGGTTCGGAGGCAAAAGGGGGTATGACAGATGAAAAAGTTTAACGTAGTTCATCATTTCAAATACTGGTTTACCCTGTCGGGCTTCCTTGTGGTGATCTCCCTGGCGTCGATCCTGATGAACGGCTTCAATTTCGGCATCGACTTTACAGGCGGTACGATTCTTGACGTGTCTTTCAGCCAGCCGGTGACGGTCGCGGAGGTGCGCGAAGGTCTCAAGAGAGAGAATCTGGAGACGAGCGTGATTCAGCTGTCCGGAGAGACCCAGGAAGAAACCGGGAAAAATGTGATGATCCGCACGCGGAATCTCTCGGCGGAAGAAGCGCAGAAGGTCGTGGCCGATCTGAGTACGCCGGAAAATCCGGCGGAAGTCAACCGTATCGAAACAGTCGGCGCGGTGATCGGTTCGGAGATCACGAAAAATACGCTCCTCAATGTGGTGCTTTCCTTTGGTTTCCTTATTGCTTACATGTCTTTCCGGTTTGAACACCGCATCGCCATTTCCGCCATTACGGCGATTTGTCATGATATTCTCATGGTTCTCGGCGTATTTGCCTTTTTCCAGCTGGAGATCGACGGGTCTTTCCTGGCGGCGATCCTGACGGTGCTGGGGTATTCCATGAATGAATCGGTCGTTATTTTTGACCGTATCCGTGAGAATCTGCACACCCACAGGAAAACGGACAGCTACGAAGTACTGGCCAATGATTCGATCCGCCAGACGATCCGCAGAAGCTGCTACACCCTGACGACGACCATGTTCGCCGTGGCATCGCTGTATTTCTTCGGCGGGGATACGACGAAGAATTTCGCGCTCGTTATGATGATCGGCTTCATCAGCGGCGCGTACTCTTCCATCTGCGTGGCTACATCCATCTGGGTGAAATGGCATGAACGCGGAAACAGCGCGAGAAATGCCGGACTCCACCCGGCGAAGCAGAAAAAAGAACCGGAAAACGCATAATGGATAAAAAGCTCTGACGCTTTGCGCGCCGGGGCTTTTTTCGTGCATTCTCCCGCGGGGCGGATTACAATGGACATGTAGGCGCCGGAAAGGCGTGAAAAGGCCGGGAACGGCGGCGGAAAGGAGAACGTATGAAAAAAATCGCGTTTTACGGGAAAGGCGGCATCGGAAAATCGACGACCGCTTCCAATGTATCGGCAGCGCTCAGCCTGATGGGGAAGCGGGTGTGCCAGATCGGATGCGACCCGAAAAATGATTCCACCCGGCTGCTCCTGGGGCACATCTGCCGGGAGACAGTGCTCGATCAGGTGCGGGCTTCCGATCCGGAAGCGATCCGCCCGGAGGATATTGTGCACACCGGGTGGAACGGCGTGACCTGTGTGGAGGCCGGCGGGCCGGAACCGGGCGTGGGCTGCGCGGGCCGGGGCATCATCGTGGCTCTCCAGCTGCTGGATCGGCTGAAGGCGCTGCCCGACGCCGACGTGACGCTCTATGATGTGCTCGGCGACGTGGTGTGCGGAGGATTTGCCATGCCCATCCGCGAGGGATACGCTACGGATATTTATATCGTGTCTTCCGGCGAGCTCATGTCGCTCTACGCGGCGAACAACATCGCGAAGGGCGTCCGCCGGTTTGCCGCCCGGGGAAGGGTGCGCCTGGCCGGGCTCATCGGGAACAGCCGGAATACGCCGGGCGAACGGGAACTGCTTATGGAATTTGCGGAGCGCCTGAATACAAGGCTCATCGCATTCATACCGCGGGACAGGATCGTGAATCTTGCGGAAAATCACCGCCAGACGGTGCTCCAGTACGCGCCGGAGTCAGCGCAGGCGGAGGTATACCGTCAGCTGGCGGAAGCGATCTGGGAGAATACGGCGCTGTCCGTGCCCACTCCGATCACTTTTGATGAGCTGGAAAAGCTGGTGATGAAGTATGGCACTGAAAACTAAGTGGCTTCTTACGAAAAACCAGTCGTGCAGCTGTCCCATGCCGGGGGTGTATCGGGCACTGGCTTTTTCGGAAGGATGCGCGGTGATCTTTCACAGCCCCAAGGGGTGCGCGCAGATCGCGTCGACCATGGATATCGGCAGCCAGTTCCGCATGATCGGCGAAGGACGGCGGGAATGGCTGGACGCGGCGCCGCTTTTGTCATCGGCACTTCGGGAGAAGGACTGCATTTTCGGCGGAACCGAACGCCTGGAGGGGGTCATCCGCTATGCCGCGGACACGTATCATCCCGAATGCATCGCCGTAGCGACGTCGTGTATGGCCGGGGTCATCGGAGACGATGTGGAAGCGGTCTGCGAAGACGCGGAAGCGGAGCTGGGGATCCCCATCCTGCTGTGTCCGGCGGCAGGCTTTCTCGGCGGAGCGTATGAAGACGGCGTCCGTGCCATGATGGAGCAGATCATCCGGCGCTTTTTCCGCCCGCAGGCCCATGTGCCGGGACGTGTGCTGCTTCTGGGAGACCAGATGGGGCCGTGGGGGCAGTACGCGTCGGAAGTCAAAGAAATGCTCCGATGGTTCGGGCTGGATGCGAAATGGCAGTTTCCCGGCTATGTGCCTTTCAGGGAGTGGCCGGATATCCCTTCAGCATCGCTGGGGATCATCCTCGGCACGGCAGGGCATCCGCGCGGGGCCATGGAGGAGACGGCGGAAACGCTGGAGAGAGAATTCGGAATTCCCTTTCTCCCGCCCGTTTTTCCCACGGGATGGGAAAATACGCGGCGCTTCATTCGAACGCTGGCGGCTCGGCTCGGACGGGAAGAGGACGGAGAATCGCTTATCCGGGAAAAGGAGGAGGAGATCTTCCGCGCGGTACGGGACATGCTGCCGGCAACGGAAGGGAAGAGCGCGGTCATCGGCATAGGCCGGACGACGGACCGGTACGATCCGGCCGATACGATCCGTTCTCTGGAGCGGCTGCGCATGCGGCTTTCCGCCGTTGTTCTTTACGATAATCTCGCAGGAGCAGGCCGTGAGGCTGTGGCGCGGGCTGTGCGCGGCGCGTCCTCCGCGCCGATCCTTTCCGCGGAAGAAGGGCGGGAAGCCATTCGCGGGGCGGATATCCTCCTCACGACGGACGAGCTTCTCGAGCCCGGGACGAAGCAGCTTTTTATCCCCATGGTGGCGCTGGTCGGCGCGTCAGGAGAGACGGCCATGCTCCGGGGAATATACCGGACGCTCTGCCGGTACGGAGATAAAGGAGGAATCGCCTATGTCTGAAACGGAATGGGAAGCGGCGTGCCATCATACCGATACCTGCGCGCTCACCGGCTCGGCGGCTTTTTTCATGGGCATACCGAAAAGCCACGTCTTGGTGAACGGGCCGATATGGTGTTACTTTTACGCGCTCCGCTATCTGGAAGACGCGGCGGGGTATCTGTCTTCCCATGTGACGTGCACGCAGCCGCCCGGGACCGCCGTGATATACGGCACGGAAGACGATCTGATCCGCGGATTTCAGGCGATCCGGGCTGCGGATACGCCGGAGAGGGTCTTTGTGGAGAATAATTGCGGCATCAGCATGATTGGCGATGACATCGCGGGGATCGCGGCGCAGGCGGACCTGCCCTGGCCGGTGTACGCGGCGGACAGCGGCGGCGTGAAAGGCGGATTTGCCGGCGGCTGGGCGCAGGGACTGGCTCTTGCCGTTTCGGAAATGAAGCCGCAGAAGCGGCGGCCGCTCGCGGTAAACGTGCTGGGGGCGACGCCTTTTCTCCTGAAAGGGAGGGAAGACGCGGCGGAGATACGCCGTCTTTTGCAGGCGGCCGGTTATGAAGTGATTTCCATGCCCGGCGCGGGGAGCCCGTGGGAAGACATCATGCGCGCTCCGGCGGCGGCGCTCAATCTGGTCATACGGGATGAGCTCGCCCTTGATGCGGCGCGGCGGATGGAGAAAGAATTCGGCGTGCCGTACCTGTCCGTAGGGATTCCTTACGGCATGAAGGGGACGAAGCGGTGGCTCGCGCGCATCGAGGAAGCGCTTCCGGGAAGCGGCGGCGCGTCTCTTGCGGAGGAGATCGACGCCCGGCACACCCATATGCGGCATATCGCCATGGATAGGGAATCTCTCTGGGGGCCGCTCTGGTTTGACCGCATCCTCGTGTCGGCGCTCCCGTCGGAAGCGGCGGGCATCGCCGAAGCGGTTCGCGGCGAATGGGCGGATACGGGACGGCTCATGGTGCACCTTCAGCACGGGGCGGCTGTGACCATTCCGGCGGCGGACGAAGTGCTCACAGCGGGGCGGGATGACGCGGCGATCGGCGCGGCCTATGAGCGCTGGGAGGGCGGTCTTGTCATGGCGAGCACCCATGAGGAATCGCGGCTCATCCGGCTGGGAAAGCCCTTTCTGGCCTGTCCCATAGCGTACCCCTCGGCGAATCATCTTTTCTTGTCTGATTTGCCTTTCTGCGGTGTCCGCGGCGCGGAATATCTGTACGAACGGCTCTGGAATGTGAAACTTGCGGAAACGATGCGGCCGTTTCGGCATGGCCGGAGGGAATGACGGCCCGGCCGGCAGGGAGCGCCCGTCCCTTTGCGGGCGGGGGCTTTTTTATTGTCGGCGTTCCGCCGGAGGCGGCGAAATATTTCCGCAAGCCGGGAGACGGCGGGCAGGTGGATTTTTTTGATGGTTCATCATACAATAGCGGAAGAGAAAAATTTGTTCAGTGTATAAGGAGAGCGGCGGCAGTGATGAAAAAGGAATGGGCAGCGGAGAAACAGAAGAGCGGACGCCGTATGATTCTGGGTGCGGCCGCGGCGGTCGGTTCCTGTCTGGCCTGCACGTTTGCGGATATGTTTATCAAATGGCTGCCTGCGGTCAGCTCGGGAGAGCTGACTTTTTTCCGCGGCGTTTTCGGCGTGCTGTTTCTCCTCGGCTGGAGTCTGAAGACAAAGGAGCGGATCATCGGCGGCGGACATAAGACGCTGCTCTGCCTGCGCGGGCTGCTGGGCGGCCTCGGTCTGTACTTTTTTATTTTGTCCGTGCAGAGGCTGACGCTGGGAGACTGCCAGATCCTGGCGCAGCTGTCCGCGTTTTTCATGTGCCTGCTTTCGCCGATTTTTCTGAAAGAAAAACTGCCAAGAAAAGCGGTGCCGGGACTTTTTGCCATCGCGGCGGGGACGCTGTGTGTGCTCCAGGTCTGGAATTTCAGCAGCTTTAATGTGTATTCCCTGTACGGGCTGCTGGGCGCGTTTTTTTCCGCGGCGGCGTATGTGGTCATCGGGAAACTGGCGGAAAAGGGAATGATGGGCAGCCGGGAGATCGTTCTGTATTTCCAGATGTTCTGCATTTTTCTCGGGTGGCTGCTCATGGACGGAGAATTTTCCATGCCTTCCGGGACGGAGTGGCTGTGGATCGCGGGGATGAGCTTTTTCGCGCTGGTCTCCCAGGTGCTGGTCACGTGGGCCTTCCAGCACATGAATTCGGTCGTCGTATCGTTTCTTCTCTATTTTGAACTGCTGTTTCATATCTTTTTCGGATGGGCCGTATGGGATGAAATCCTCTCCCTCTCGTCTGTTGCGGGCGGCCTGATGATCATGGCCGGATCGGCGCTGCTGATTCTCCATCCCCGAAAAATGGAGGCATAATCGATGGACATGATCCGGGTGCTGATGCACTATTATAAAAATTACCGGCTCCTGCTGGCGGGTGTGATCGCGGGGACATTTGCGTTTTCCGCGCTGGATCTTTTATTCCCGGTCGTCGTGCGGGATATCATCGGCCGGGTGCTTCCGTCCGGCGAGATGGACGCGCTGCTGATGGAGACGGCGCTCCTTCTTTTCCTGTACGCGGCGGGATTCGCCGTGCAGTACGGGGTCTCTTATTACGGGCACGTCATGAGCGCCGGGATTGAGCATGATATGCGCCGCGACGCGTTCGCCCACATCGAGGGCCTGTCGTTTTCTTATTTTGATAATGAGAAGACGGGGAATCTGCTGTCCAGGATCACGGGAGATATCACGGAGATCAGCGATCTGTCCTTCCGGGGGCCCAATGATGTGCTGATCTGCTTCGTGACCATGGCGGGGACTCTGGCGATCATGCTGGCCATGAATTGGCAGCTGGCGCTGCTCATTGGCGCGCTGCTGCTCTTAAAGACGGTGCAGACGTTCCGGACAAATCGGAAAATGAAGCGCGCTTTCCGCAGAAATCGGGAAAAAATGGGGGAAGTCAGCGCGCGGGTAGAGGAGAGCATTTCCGGCGTCCGTCTGACGAAGGCCTTTGCCCGCGAGCCTTATGAGCTGGAGCGGTTCAGCGAAAAAAGCGACGAGCTCCGTCAGACGCGGTGCGCCTCTTATCGGCTGGTTGCCCTTTTTACGGCGGGGATCAATTTTTTCACGAACTTTATCAATGCCGCTGTCCTTCTGGCGGGGGGAATCATGATCTCGGCGGGGAGTCTGTCTTTCTCCGACTTTGTGGCATTCCTGCTGTATGTGAATATTTTCATGAAACCGGTTTTCCGCCTGACGATCCTTGCGGAAGTCTATCAGCGGGGCATGGCCGGACTGGGACGCTTTCGGGAGATCATGGACATCAGGCCGGAGATCAACGATCCGCCGGAGCCGAAGCGGCTGGGAAACGGGAAGTCAGATATCGTCTTCGATCATGTGACGTTCGGTTATCTGCCGGAGCACCGGGTCCTGGAGGACGTGAGCTTTACCATTGAAGCGGGGAAGACCACCGCTTTTGTCGGGGAGACCGGCGCGGGGAAAAGCACGGTGGCGAGCCTGCTCCTCCGTTTCTATGATCCGCAGGAAGGACGCATTCTCATCGGCGGGACGGATATCCGGGACTGCCCGCAGCGGGAACTGCGGGAAAAGATCGGCATCGTGCAGCAGGATATTTTCCTCTTTTCCGATTCCGCGGCGGATAATATCGGCTATGGGAAAAGCGGCGCTTCGCGGGAAGAGATCGAGAGAGCGGCCCGCATGGCGGCGGCGGATGAATTCATCCGTGAGCTCCCGGAAGGGTACGACACCCTTGTGGGCGAGCGGGGCGTCAAGCTGTCGGGCGGACAGAAACAGCGCATCGCCATTGCCCGGGTGTTTCTGAAAGACCCGTCTATCGTGATCTGGGACGAGGCGACATCGGCGCTGGATACGGAGACGGAGAAACAGATCCAGGCGGCGTTTGACACGCTCTTGCGGAACCGGACGGCTGTCGTCATCGCGCACCGCCTGTCGACAGTGAGAAACGCGGACCGCATCATCGTCCTCGGGCAGGGACACATTCTGGAAGACGGCACCCATGCGGAATTGATGAAGAAAAAAGGAAAATATTACCAGCTCTGTCTCGCGCAGGAGAAATCGGGGAACGGGGGAAGCTGAATCCGTCTTGACAAAATTTCTCTTTTCTTCTATAGTAAGCACAATAAATGCAGTGACAGAGACATGATGACAGGAAGGTTTTCTGAAGAGAGTCCGTGGCCGGTGAGAACGGATGGAGGCGTCCCGTCGTTACCCCTCCGGAGCAGGACTGCGGAAGCACAGTATGCGGTCCCGGATGGCTTCGTTAACGGCCGATGAGTGATTCTGAGGAATCAATTTGGGTGGAACCACGGAAGACAGCTTTCGTCCCTTGCGGACGGGAGCTTTTTTGTTTGGGAGATGAGGACGTCCCAGGTCCGCCATTTCCCGGGAAAGGAAGATACAAATGGTCAAGATCTTTTTGAAAGACGGAAAAGAACTCGATTTTGAAAAGGAAGTGCCGCTTTTTGAAGCTGTGAAGAGCATTTCCAACAGTCTGGCGAAAAACGCTGTGGCGGCCAGTGTGGACGGAGAACTGAAGGATCTGCGCGATCCCGTCAAGGACGGCGCGCATGTGGAATTTTTCACGAAGGAAGATAAGGAAGGCCTTTTCACGCTGCGCCATACCTGCTCTCATGTGCTGGCGCAGGCGCTGGCGCATCTGTATCCGGGGATCAAATTTGCCATCGGACCGGCGATCGATACGGGCTTCTACTATGATGTAGACAGCGACCATGTATTCAGCCAGGATGACTTCGACGCCATTGAAAAGGAAATGGCGAAGATCATCAAGGAAAATCTCCCGCTGGAAAAGAAAGTGGTATCCCGGGAAGAAGCGCTGGCGTATTTCAAGGAGAATCACCAGGACTACAAGGTCATGCTGATCGAAGACCTGCCGGAAGATGCGGAGATCTCCCTCTATACGCAGGGCGATTTCACCGATCTCTGCGCGGGCCCGCACGTCCGCTCGACCGGCAAGATCAAGGCGTTCAAGCTCATGACCGTAGCGGGCGCGTACTGGCGCGGCGACGAGCACAATAAAATGCTGCAGCGCATCTACGGCACCGCTTTCTACAGCAAAGAAGAACTGGAACATTTCCTCTTCGTCCGCGCGGAAGCGGAAAAGCGGGACCACAGAAAGCTCGGCAAGCAGCTCGATCTCTTCAGCTTCCATGAAGAGGGCCCGGGCTTCCCGTTCTTCCATCCGAAGGGCATGATCCTCCGCAATCTGCTGATGGAATATGAAAGAGAACTGTTCAAAAAATATGACTATGAAGAGATCATGACGCCGGTCATTCTCTCCAAGAAGCTCTGGCTCCAGTCCGGTCACTGGGATCACTACAGAGAAAATATGTACTTCACCCAGATCGACGGAGAAGATTACGCGGTCAAGCCGATGAACTGCCCCGGCGGAATCCTGTATTTCAAGACGAAACAGAGAAGCTATAAGGAACTGCCGAAGAGAGTCGGCGAATTCGGACTCGTCCACCGCCACGAACTGCACGGCGCGCTGCACGGTCTCTTCCGCGTTCGCTGCTTCACACAGGATGACGCGCACATCTTCATGACGCCGGAACAGATGGAGAAGGAAGTCATCGGCACGCTCCACATGTATCAGGATCTGTACAGCGTATTCGGCCTGCAGTATCATGTGGAACTCTCCACCCGTCCGGAAAACTCCATGGGCTCCGACGAGTTGTGGGATATTTCCACCAATGCTCTCCGCAACGCCATCGAACATGCCGGTGTACCGTATGTGATCAATGAAGGAGACGGCGCATTCTATGGGCCGAAACTGGATTTCCATATCGAAGATTCACTGGGACGCACCTGGCAGTGCGGCACGATCCAGATGGATATGCAGCTGCCGGAACGGTTCGACGTCAATTACATCGGCGAAGACGGCGAGAAGCACCGCGCCGTCATGATCCACCGCGCGGGCTACGGCAGCCTGGAACGCTTCCTCGGCATCCTGATCGAACATTTCGCAGGCGCGTTCCCCGTGTGGTTCGCTCCGGTGCAGGTCAAAGTCATCCCGGTGGCGCAGAAACATTTGGAATACGCGAAAGATGTGGCGGACACGCTGGCTGAATCGAATATCCGTGTGGAACTGGAAGACGCCAATGAAACACTGGGATACAAGATCAGAAAAGCGCAGACGGAAAAGGTGCCGTACATGCTGATCATCGGCGATAAGGAAGTGAAAGGCCGCACCGTTTCCGTGAGAAGCCGCAGAGACGGCGACGAAGGCAGCCAGATCCTGCCGATCTTCATCGCCCGCCTGATCAATGAGATCAAAGAACGGAGCTTATAATGATGCGGGAACTGCAGAGCGCCGACGTGGGCCGCGCCGCGCTCCGGATGGCGCTGTCGGAAACGCGGGCCGATGAGACGGTGCTCCGCGAAAAACTGGCGCAGGAGGGAATACGGGCCGTGGCCGTCAATTTCGGAGGCCGGTTTCCCGATATCCTCCCGAAGATTTTTGAATCGGCCATCGTGGCGGCGCAGCGGCAGGGCGTCATCTCCGACACGCACGTAGGCGACGGCGCCGTGCTCGGCGCGGTGGAATCCGCCATCGAGCAGATCAAACTGAAAGCGCTGGGCATGAATGTGGGCGGAAAGATCGGCATCGCCCGCTGGAACGAGCACCTCTGCGTAGCGATCTATGTGGGCGTCGGCGTGCTCCGCTTCAACGAAGTGGCGGTGGGCATGGCGCACCGGGCGCTGCGAAACGATCTGGGGGAATAAACACGGAGATTTCTTCGGGAAATGCGGGAATTTTCTTGACAAACAGAGAGAAGACCGATACAATATCATACGTATCTATTGCAAGAAGAAGTCATCCGCTTCTCACCTTACAAGGCTCGCGCTACTAAGGTCACGTATGAATTCAGGGCGGACGGCTGCGGCTGTCCGCTTTTTCCTTGCAATGAAGACTTTTTCGGAGGTGAAAACAATAAGTAAGGAACTCAGTATCAATGAAGAGATTCGTGCCCGCGAGGTTCGGGTCGTCAGCGATACAAACGAACAGTTGGGGATCATGGCTCTTCGGGATGCAATTCATCTGGCAGAAGAAAAAGGGCTCGACCTCGTAGAGGTGGCGCCGAACGGCAAGCCCCCGGTGTGCCGCATCATGAACTACGGCAAGTACAGATATGAACAGCAGAAACGGGACAAGGAAGCCAAGAAAAAGCAGAAGGTCTTCCAGATCAAAGAAGTCAAGCTTCGCCCGAATATTGAAGATCATGATTTCTTTGTAAAGCTGAAGCATGCGCAGCGTTTCCTCGCCGAAGGGAATAAAGTCAAGGTGACCATTATGTTCCGCGGCAGAGAAATGACCCATCCTGAGCTCGGGAAAGACGTCCTTGACCGTGTGGCAAAAGAACTCGGGGATACGATTGTTCGCGAAAAACCGCCGAAAATGGAAGGCCGCAATATGACGATGGTCATTGCGCCGAAAGCTTGATAAAAGGAGAGATTGATTATGCCGAAAATGAAAACCCGCCGCGCAGCGGCAAAGCGCTTTACTGAAACCGGCTCCGGCCAGTTCAAGAGAAACAAAGCATTCCACAGCCACATTCTTGAAAAGAAGTCTCCGAAGAGAAAGAGAAATTTCAGAAAAGCAGCAATGATTTCCAAATCTGATTACAAGCGCGTAGTAAGAATGCTGCCGAACGGCTGATAAAGGAGGATTTTAAGAATGGCAAGAGTAAAAAGCGGACTCACCAATCACGCAAGACATAAAAAGATTCTGAAACTGGCAAAGGGTTACAGAGGCGCCCGTCATTCCCAGTTCCGCAAAGCCAATGAACTGGTCATGAAGGCTCTCTACTATGCAAGAAGAGACCGCAGAGCGAAGAAGAGAGAATTCCGTAAGCTTTGGATCATCCGTATCAATGCGGCAGCCCGTCAGAACGGCCTGACTTACAGCAGACTGATCGCAGGACTGAACAAGGCAGGCATCGAAGTGAACCGCAAGATGCTTTCTGAACTGGCGATCCATGATCCGGCAGCTTTCACCAAGCTGGCTGAAGCGGCAAAGAATGCATAATGAAAGAAAAGATGTGCTCATGGGGCACATCTTTTTGCGTGGACATGATGGATATAAAGAAAGGAAGCGCAGAGAAGATCGGCCAGTGGCTCGCTCTCGTGGAGAAGGAAAAAGATGGATTCCCTGGTCTGGAAACGGAAGAAGGGCTGCGGCAGTTCAGGGACAGCGTCCTTGCGCACATGGAGCGCGGCGCGGCTCTGGAAGCGCGCGAAGCGGGGCGGCTCGCGGGCGTGCTGCTGTTTGACCGGGAAGGACGGACGCTGGATTTCCTTGCGGTGGAAAGGGAGCACCGCAGGAAGGGGATCGGCAGGGCTCTCTGCCTGAAAGCGCTGGAAGAAATGCCGGAGGGGGATATTGCGGTGATCACCCATCCGCCGGAAGCGGAAAGAGGACATGCGGCCCGGGCGTTTTATCGGTCGCTCGATTTTGAAGAAGAGGAGCGGATAGAAATTTTCGGCGCGCCCGCGCAGGTCTTCTGGCTGCGGCGGTAAATCGGAACAGCAAAAAAGGACAGTTTCAAGCTGTCCTTTTTTATTGATTTAGCAGATGATGTTTTTCTGACGCCCTTCCGCCCAGGCGCGGATATTGTCAAAAACGATGCCCGCGCGCCGTTCCATGGCTTCCTTGCTGAAGAAACCGATGTGCGGCGTCAGGATGCAGTGAGGGGCGGAGAGGAGCGGATGGTCGGCCGGAAGCGGCGGCTCCGTGTCGTAGACGTCGATGCCGGCCCCGGCGATGCGTTCTTCCCGGAGAGCCTCTGCCAGGGATTCCGCATCGAGCACGGGGCCTCTGGCCGTATTGATGAGGATGGCCGTCTTTTTCATCAGGGCGATTTCCTTTTTCCCGATGATCCCCTTTGTTTCCGATGTGAGGGGAAGATGGATGGAAATGATGTCGCTCGTCCGGAGGACGGTCTCCAGATCGGCGTAATGAATGGCTTCATCTTTCGGCGTGCGGTTGTAGCCCCAGACGTCGCAGCCGAAGGCCCGCGCGAGTTCTGCCGTGCGCTGCCCGATCGCGCCGGTGCCGATGATGCCGAAGCGCTTGCCCGCCAGTTCTCCGCCGAGAAATGCGCTGCCGGAACCGCCGCTGCGGGTGGCTCTTTCCGCGTCGGGAATTTCACGGAGCAGAGAGACAGCCATGCCGAAAACGAGTTCCGCTACCGCTTCCGTGGAATACCCGGCACAGTTGGATACGGCGATGCCGTGTTCCCGGCAGTAGTCGATATCGGCGTGATCCACCCCTGTAAAGGCGATGCAGAGGTATTTGAGCGCCTCTGCGCAGGACAGCGCTTCTTCGCGGCAGGGATAATTGGTGATGACAGCAGCGTCGGCGGATGCGAGGCGGCGGCCCAGCTCCTGCTGATCCTGCGGACGGTCATGGAAGATCTCCACGTCCCACCCTTCTCCGCGGAGAGGAGAGGAAAGCGTTTCCAGCAATTCGCCGGAAACGGCGAGCGGTTCGGCAATGACTAATTTCATGATGGCTCCTTTCAGATAAAAAATCAGAATGTATGGCTTCTTCTGCGGGAGCAGAAGGAAGAAAACGATAAGAGCGCCCGGCTCGGCAGCTGCGACCAGAATACGCCCGCCGTCATGCAGAGCACGCCGACGAATTCCCGAGACGTCATGGTCTCGCCGAGAATGAAGACGCCGCCCAGTCCGCCGAAGACCATTTCCAGGCTGAGGAGCATGGAGCATTCGGTCGGCGGCAGGTGTTTCTGACCGATGATCTGCAGCGTATAGGCCGCGCCAGTCGATAAAAGGCCCGTGTACAGGATCGGCTGCCATGCGGCGAGCAGCGCCTCCGGGCGGATGGTTTCAAACAGAAGCGCTCCCGCCAGATTGATTATGGCGCAGACGAGAAACTGCCCGGCCGCGATTTCGACGGGATCGTACCGGACGGACGCGTAATCGAGGTACAGAATGTGCGCGGAGAAGCAGAATGCGCAGAGAAATACGAGAAGATCGCCAGTGCCGACGGTCAGGGCTTCCGTGACGGACAGAAAATAGACGCCCGCCATGGCGAGCGCCGCGCCGATGACATGATTCACGCGGAGGACATTTCCCAGGAAAAGTCCGAAGAGCGGCACCATGAGAATGTATGTGGCGGTGATAAAGCTGGCTTTGGATGCCGTCGTATAAAGAATGCCGCACTGCTGGAGGATCGTGCCGGCGGAAAAAATAAGGCCCGCAAAGAGGATGCCCAGCCACCGGGGGAAAGCCGCTTTGACAGGCGGCGCTTCGCGGCGGCTCAGCAGGAGCACCGGCAGCAGCGAGACCGCGCCGAGCAGGGAGCGGGCGGCGTTGAAGGTGAGCGGCCCGATGTCATTCATGGCGACGGACTGCGCCACGAACGCAAAGCCCCAGATCATCGCGGTGAGTATGAGAAGAAGACGATATTTCATCAGTTAAAATTCCGAGCCTGCTCTCCGTGTGGAGCGGCTCGCTCCATTTCATCAATATTTCCTGACCTATTATATATTTACGCGTATTTTTTGTCGATTCACAGACAGATTCCTGCGGACGGAAGAATACGCCTTGCGCTTTTCCTGTCCGGCAGGTATAATACACTCGTTGTGAACTGTGTCTTAGTTTTTCGAGACTCCGACGAATTACTCAGATACGGCAATTTTCCATACAGGAGGAGAATATTATGCTTACAGCAGAACAGAAAAAAGAAGTTATTGAACAGTATGCGACTCATGAAGGCGACACGGGATCTCCGGAAGTACAGATCGCGATCCTCACGAAGAGAATCGTTATCCTCACGGAACATCTGAAGGAACACAAGAAAGATCATCATTCCCGCCGCGGCCTGCTGAAAATGGTCGGCCAGCGCAGAAACATGCTCGACTACCTCCGCCGCACGGACATCGAAAGATACAGAACCCTCGGCGCGAAGCTGGGCCTGCGTCTGAAATAAGAATGGAAAAATGCAGCGTGTCATGCGCTGCATTTTTGATTGCCTGAAAAAGAATCCGAAAGAGAAACGAATTTCCTTGCGCTCTTTCTGTATAATAAAAAAGTAGAAAAAGAAAGGAAAGGAAGCGGGGAAAATGGACGAGAAAGATGAAGCGCGGATGGATGAAGCCGTAAGAGAGCTGCTGAAAGATCCGGTAATGGTGAAAGAGGTCGCGAAGATGCGTGACCGGGGCATGTCTGAGACCTACGTGCAGAATTGGCTCCGCCAGATCGCGGCGCTGAATCAGACGGGAAAGAAATAAGCGGAAGGGAAAAAAGTACCTTCCGCTTTTTGTATGCTGAAAACCCCCGGTTTCACCGGGGAGTTCCCTAGAGCTTCTAGCTATGAGGAAAGTGTTACATAAAAAAGACCTCCCTGTATAGTACAAGAGTCAGTCTGTCAAAATGACAAATGTACGAAAAGGGAGGTCTTTTTTATGGACGATGTGAAAAGTTTATCACATACGAAATGGAATTGTAAGTACCATATAGTTTTTGCGCCAAAGTATAGAAGGAAAGTGTTTTATGAACAGGAAAGAATGGAAATCGGACAAATATTAAGGACGCTGTGCAAAAGGAAAGAAGTAAATTTGTTAGAAGCCGAGGCATGTCCAGATCATATCCACATACTGGTGGAGATACCGCCTAAAATCAGCATATCCAATTTTATGGGGTATCTGAAAGGGAAAAGCAGCCTGGCGATTTATGAGAAATGGGGGAATATGAAATACAAGTATAAAAGGAGATCATTCTGGTGTCGAGGATACTATGTAGATACGGTAGGAAAAAATACGAAAAAGATCAGAGAATATATCCAGAATCAATTGAGAGAAGACAAAGAACTGGATGAAATGACGTTGAATTTAACCGACCCGTTTACGGGTAACAAGAAATAAGATGCACGGACAGACTGACAAAGGAGCGCGGGGACGCGCTGCCGGTAGAACAGGCGCTTTGTGCCGCATGTGAAATACCCCCGGCTACGCCGGGGGATATTTTTTTTCATGCGGCAGAGGCATTTGAACGGATTCGTTATAAGTATTGGGAATTTAAGATGCGGCGGGGTATAAAGAAGACAGAACCAGCGGAAAGCGGAAGAAGGGAGAGGGAAAGATGAAAAAATGGATGACAGCATGCTGCCTGGGGCTGGCAGCGGCCGCCGCGGCGGGATGCGGCGCGACGGGAGCGGCTTCCGGGAATCCGGCGTCTCCGGAGACAACTGTGCAGAGGGAAGAGATTTTATCGGAGGACAGTAAGGAAATGAAACAGATTCGCATAGAAGACGGGGCAGGACATGCCGCGGTATTTGAATTGAACGGAAGCGGCGCGGCGGAGGCGCTGTACGCCCAGCTGCCTCTTACGGTACAAGTGGAGAATTTCAGCAGCAATGAAAAAATTTTTTATCCGGCGGAACTTCCTCTGACGGATACGCCCCATCCGGCGGAACCGGAAGCGGGCGTGCTGGCGTATTATGCGCCATGGGGAAATGTAGTCATGTTCTATGATTCTTTCCGCCCGAACGGGGATCTCTACGAATTGGGACACGCGGTTGCCGGGACGGATCAGATCGCGCTGTTTTCCGGCGAGCTGCATGCGGCGGCGCTGTAAGAGCCCGCCGGCAGTGAATCGAAGAAGCCGTCAGGCCTGTAAGGGCCGGCGGCTTTTTGCGTGCCTGCATTCTGTTTTCGGGTGAGGCGGAATGTTTATAAAAAACAGTTTCCATGTGTTCAGAAAAGGTATATATTTTATACAAGAAGAAATTGAAAGTTTTGTTTGATGAAATATATTTTTCTGTATGTAGAGGCCGGCTTATTCGGCGGAAGAGGATCCGCGGGGCGGGCCGGAGCCAGAGGTGAGAAAATTGCTGTTGAAAGACGGGCAGGTCGGGATGTCTTACGCGGTGGAGGCGACGCATCTTCCCTTTCAGCTGGAGCGGCGTCTGGAAGCGCTGGGTATGACCAGAGATACGCGGATCTCCGTGCTGAACCGCAAAGGGAAAGGGATACTGATCATCAAGCTGAGAGGCAGCCGTTTTGCGCTGGGCTATAACATTACGAAGAACATTGAAGTGAAAGCGGGTGAACCGGTTGGGTGAGAGGGAGATAACCGTCGGCTTTATCGGAAATCCGAACTGCGGCAAGACCACTCTTTTTAACGCGTATACCGGAGCGAATCTGAAAGTGGCGAACTGGCCCGGCGTTACCGTGGAGAAAATGGAAGGGGAGGTCGAAGAGGAGGAAGATCATGTCCATATCCATCTGGTCGATCTGCCCGGTACGTACAGCCTGACTTCCTATACGATGGAGGAGACGGTGGCCCGGCAGTGCATCCTGAGCGGGCAGGTCGACGTCATCATCAATGTGGTCGACGCGTCGGCGCTGGAGCGCAGCCTGTATCTGACGCTGCAGCTTCTGGAATTGGGGCGTCCTGTGGTGATGGCGCTCAATATGATGGACATCGTGGAAAAGCGGGGTATGGAGATTGATCTCCACCGTCTGCCGGAATTGCTCGGCACCCCGGTGATCCCGATTTCTGCCCGGCAGCGCCGCGGGCTGGATATCCTTCTTCATGCGGCGGTGATGCACGAAGGGAGCACCGGCCCGGATCGGCTGATCCATTTCCATAAAGAGGTTTCCCATCACCGGCACGATCATCACGCAGAATATGCCATGGTCTATTCGGATGAGATCGAGGATAAGATCGATCAGATCCTTCCTGTGCTGAAACAAAAATATCCTGATCTCATCAATTACCGCTGGCACGCGCTGAAACTGCTGGAAGGAGACCGGGAGATCTCGGAAAAATATCCTGTGGAGCTTCCGGAAGTGCTGGACCGCAGCTATGAGTCGGAGATTATCAATCAGAAATATGACTTCATCGGAGAGATTATCCGGGAAGTGCTCATTCACAAAGTGCGGCAGGACGTGCTTACGGAGCGGGCGGATAAGGTGCTGACGAGCAATGTCTGGGGCATCCCCGTATTTCTCGGCATCATGGCGGTGACCTTTTTTCTGACCTTTACGATCGGCGACTGGATCAAGGGATTTTTTGAGGCGGGCATCGGCTGGCTTTCCGAAGGAGCAGGTTCCTTCCTGCTTCATGTCGGCGCGGGAGAGATGGCGACGTCTCTTCTGGTGGACGGCATCATCGGCGGCGTCGGGACAATCGTCACTTTTCTGCCCAATATCCTCATCCTTTTCCTGTGCTTGGCGCTTCTGGAGGACAGCGGCTACATGGCGCGGGTGGCGTATGTGATGGAAGATATCATGAGCCGCCTCGGGCTGTCGGGGAAGGCTTTCATCCCCATGCTTCTCGGATTCGGATGCACCGTGCCGGCTGTCATGGCGTCGCGGGCGCTGGAAAATAAGCGGGACCGCTACAAGGTCATGCTCGTCACGCCGTTTATGAGCTGCAACGCCAGGCTGACGATTTATATTCTCTTTTCGGAAATGTTTTTCCCCGGGCACGCCATGCTCGTGGCGTACTCCATGTACCTCATCGGCATCGCGGTGGCGATCGCCGTTTCCTGGATCATCCATCTGCTGGACAGGAAAAACAGCGCGAATTACCTGATGATCGAGCTGCCGGAATATAAACTGCCCGATTCCCGGACAGTAGGCATCTATGTGTGGGAAAAGATCAAGGAATATCTGGAAAAAGCGGGCACCACGATTTTCCTGGCTACGCTTGCCATCTGGTGCCTTCTGAATTTCGGGCCCGGAGGATACGCGGCGGACATGGCGGGCAGCTTCGGGGCGATCCTCGGCAAGGCGCTGACTCCGTTTTTTGCGCCGATCGGTCTTGGCTTCTGGCAGATCGTGGTGGCGCTGATTGCCGGGGTATCGGCAAAAGAAGTAGTCGTTTCCAGCTGCGCCGTGCTTTTCGGCGTGGTCAACGCGAGCGCGCCGGAAGGGATGGCCGCTTTTGCCGAAGCGCTCACCGCCATAGGGTTTGGCCCTTTTAACGCGTTCTGCCTCATGGTTTTCTGCCTGCTGTACATTCCCTGCGCGGCGGCGCTGGCGACGATCCGGAAAGAAGCGGACAGCTGGGCATGGATGGGATTTACCGCCTTTTTCCAGCTGGCGGTGGCATGGATCGTAACTTTTTGCATATATCAAGCGGGTTCCCGTCTGCTGTTCTGACACGGAAAGAAGGAGAAAACGGTGGCGGCATGGATACTGGCGGCGGTACTGCTTTTGTACTGCGGATGGGCGTGCCGGAGAATCTGGCTGCGCCGGAAGAAAAAGCCCGTGGGATGTATGGGCTGTCCGTACAAGGGAACGGCCCGGTGCCGCGGAGAAACGGGGCTCCGCGGCGGCATTGACCGCAGGGGGGCGGCTTTGCGGCGGCGTTCCGTTCCGCGGGAATAAATACAGCGGGGACAGGCGGCGGCAGGCCGCCTTTTCTTCTGCGCATTTTTCCGCAAATTTCTGTCGGATTCTATTCGATGTGGTACAATAAACAGGATATGGACAGGAAGGGAAAAATTTATGAAATCATTTTCCGCGGCAGGCAGAATCGGCATAGATCTGGGGTCATCGCAGACCCGGATCTATGCCGGAAATAAAATCATTCTTTCAGAAAACAGCGCCGCTGTGATCAATAACGTGACCGGCGCGGTAGAAGGATTCGGCGTGGGCGCGCTGGTCCTTTATCACAGAGAACCGGAAAAATACCGCCTGGAGTGGCCGGTGAGCCATGGGACGATCGCCGATTATGATCTGACGAAGGGAATGCTGCAGTATTTCCTTGAAAAAGTCATGCATCATTCCGTGAGCCGCCCGAAAGCGGGGCTGGCGGTCCCCAGCGGGACGAGCACTGTTGTGCGTCATGCGCTGACCGACGCGGCGCTTCACGCGGGAATGAGGGAAGTATACTTGATCTCATCGCCCGCGGCGGCGCTTCTCGGCGCGGGGTGGCCGCTGTCCGGTCCCGCGGCGGCTCTTTCGGTCGTCGTCGGGAGGGATATCACAAACTGCGGCCTCTTTTCCTGCGGCGGCGTCGTAGCGGAAGGGGCGATTCCCTTCGGCGGGTATGATATCGATTACGGTATCCGCACATACATGATGGAGAAACATCATATGATGATCGGCCTGGAAATGGCGGAGACCATCAAACGGGAGATGGCAAGTGTCACGGTGCCGAAAGAAGCGCTGTCCATCAATGTGCGCGGACGGCGCGCGGAAGACGGGGTCGAGCTGATCCTCGTGCTGAGCGCGAGGGAGCTTTATCCCATCATGCAGCTGCTGCTGCTTCCGGTCACGCGGCTGATCAAGCGGATCGTCCGTTCCGCGGAGCCGGAAATGGCGGGAGATCTGCTGAAGAACGGGATCCTGCTCTCCGGCGGCCTGGCGCTGCTGAAAGGCATGAGTGACTGGGTCGCTTCTGAAATCGGCATTCCCGTATTTGTGCCGGAAAATCCGGAAGAAACTGTCGCGGCAGGCTGCTTCCTCGCCCTGAGCGAGTATGAAAAGCTGCCGGATGTGATTGAAAACGGCGAGATGTATTGCGGAAAGGAGTAAGCTTTGTTCTCCTTCGGAAAAAGGAAAATCTTTCTCACGATCCTGATCATTTTATTTATGGGCCTGTGCGGATGGTTCTGGCGGCACAGGGAATCCGTTCCCTTTGTGTCGCAGCCTTTGTCCACCGCGGCGGCGCCTTTTGAGTATGGCATGAGCAGGATCTCTTTTGCCGGAAGGACGGGGATCGGCATGATCGACCAGATCCTGTCCGACTGGGAAGAACTGGAGGCGCTGCGCAGGGAAAACGGCGCGCTGCGGGCCGAGCAGACGGCGTACAGCGGGATCCTGGCGGAAAATATCCGCCTGCGGGAGCTGGCCGGATTTCGGCAGGGCTATAAGCAGTTTACCCTCCTTGGCGCTTCTGTGATCGACAGGGACTACGGGAGCTGGTCGGATACGATGGTCATTGACCGCGGGACGGACAGCGGAATCGCCAAATATATGCCGGTCATTGTGCCGGGAGGCCTCGTGGGGTTCGTGAGCGACGTCTATCTGAATTCGGCGCGGGTGCAGCTCATCACCGATCCGCGCACTTCTGTGGGTGCTGTGGTGCAGCGGCCCGGATCGAGGGTGGCTTCGATCGTTCGGGGGAACGGCAGCCGTCCGGCGCAGATGATTTTTACCAATCTGATCCGTGAAGCAGATATCCTGAAGGGCGACATGCTTGTCACTTCAGGATACGGCGGCGTGTATCCGCCGGGGCTCCTGATCGGGACGGTCGATTCCGTGACCGGCGGCGAGTCGGACACGATCCGCTCTGCGGTCGTGACTCCTGCGGCGGATATGGGCCGGCTGGAAGAAGTGTTCGTCATTACCAGCCAGTTTGAGCGAACACTGCCGCAGAATATTGAAATGACGGCTCCGACGAAAGAGCCGGTCATGAATCCGAATGAAAAACAGGCGGGGGTTTCATAATGTCCAGATGGGGAGCAGTAATCCTGACGGTCTGCCTGACGCTGGCGCAGGGGCCGGGGATCGCCGTGCTGTCAAACGGGAAATGGGTGCCCGATCTATGGATGTCGGCGGTCATTATTTCCGCACTGGCTTTTGAAAAGAGGACGGCTGTTTTCCTGGCGGCTGCGGGAGGACTGATTCAGGATATCCTGACGGGGAATTTTTTCGGACTCCATTTTTTCCCCTATCTGGTGATTGTCCTGATCGTTTCCGCGGCGGTAAAAGTGAGATATAACAGACGCTGGCTGGTTTCCGTGCTGACTGTGGCTGGAGGCTCGGCGGTTTATGTCTTCCTGTCCTGCGGGATCATCCTGCTGAGCGGGGCAGAGCTGTCTCTGTTTAGTTATTTCCTGTACCGGGGTCTGCCGCAGATTCTGCTGAACACGGCGGCGGCCATGGTTCTGCACAGTGTCATTTGGAATATGAAACGGAAATGGGAACCAAAATGGTAAAGAGAAGAGCGATACCGGCCGTGCTGGGGAAGCTGCTCAGGAAACAGGAGGAATCGCGGTATGCGAAAATGATGTATGCCGCCGTTGTTTTGCTCTTGATTCTCGCGGTGCGGCTTTTTTACATGCAGATCGTGGAAGGCGCTTATTATAAAGAGGAGGCGGACGGAAACCGGATTCGGACGATGCCGGTGCAGGCCGTCAGAGGCGTCATGTACGACAGAAACGGCGTCATGCTGGCTGGCTCCAGAGCGGCGTATACGGTCGTGATCCCTGTGGACAGAAAGCAGAAGAAAATGCCGGATGCGGAACTGGACGCGCTGGCGGTGCTGCTGCATATGCCGAAGGAGAAGATCCTGGAAAAAATTGAAGATCACAAAGTTGACTTCGGCCCGGTTCCGCTGATGTACGATGCCGGGATGGATGTGGTCACACAGCTTGCGGAAAGAAAATCAGATTTCCCCGATGTGGATGTGGAAAATCAGCCGCTTCGCATTTACCCGCTGAAAAATGCGGGTGCGCAGGTGCTGGGCTATGTCGGAGAAGCCGGACCGGACGACCGGGATGCCAACGGACAGCCCTATCGGTCAAGAGCACTCATCGGACGGGCCGGGCTGGAGTATAAGTACAATCAGTTCTTGGAAGGGAAAAACGGGAGCCGGCAGGTGGAGGTCGATGCGACAGGCCAGCCGGTACGGTATTTCAGCGGCAGTCCCGTCGTTCCGGGGCACAATATCCGCCTGACACTGGACGCCAATCTGCAGAAGGTCGCGGAGAAAGCCATTCAGGAACAGATCGAATACCTGAACCAGTACAATGTCCATCCGACGGGGGCCTCTGCGGTAGCGGTCGATCCGAATTCGGGGGCTGTCCTCGCCATGGTGAGCTGGCCGGGATTCAATCCGAACCATTTCAGCCGCGGCATCAGTACGGAAGAGTGGAATTCCATCATCAATAATCCCAATCATCCGCTGGAAAACCGGCCGATCGCGGCGATGTACCCGCCCGGTTCCGTATTTAAAGTCATCACCGGGGCGGCGGGACTGGAGGCCAAGGTACTGGATCCGTCGGAGATGATCTACGACAACGGGAAACATTGGCTGATTCCGAAGCAGAACGCCCAAGGCGAAGCTTTCGGCTGGATCAATTTTGATATGGCTATGGCCAAGTCGGACAATGTGTATTTTTATGAGATTGGCCGCCGGCTTGGCATTGACCGTCTGGCAGACATGGCGAGGGCGTTCGGCCTCGGCAGCCGGACGGGGATCGATCTGAACGGCGAGTCGGAAGGAAACGTGGCCAGCGAAGAATATAAAAGGGAAGTCTTCGATGAAGACTGGTACCTGGGCGAGACTTTTGATGCGGCCATCGGGCAGAGCTATAATCTGGCCACGCCGCTGCAGATGACCATGATCTATGCGGCCATCGCGAACGGCGGATTCCGCTATCAGCCGTATCTTGTGAGCCGGGTGGATAATCTGGACGGCACCCCGAATAAGATCTTCGCGCCGACTCAGATTGGGACGCTGCCTGTTTCGCAGGCAAATCTGAAAATATTGCAGGATACGCTCCGCAGTGTCATGAAAAAGGACGGGACGGGCGGATTCCTTTTCGCGGATTACCCCATTGCCCTGGCGGGGAAGTCGGGTACAGCGGAAACGAACGGTCTGGATAACGGCTGGTTCGTGGCGTATGGGCCGTTTGATAAACCGGAGATTGTCGTGCTGGTCATGTTTGAGCACAGCGGGTTCGGCGCGGATTCCGCCGCTCCGGTCGTAAAGAAATTGATGGATGCGTATTTCCATCTGGATAAGCCTGCGCCTGCCGCGCAGGAAGCGGAGGGAAAGAAACCGTGACTGAATGTATCGCACTGGCGTCAGGCAAGGGCGGTGTGGGAAAGACACTGCTTACGGCGGCGCTCGGACTGGCCCTTGCAGAGGAAGGATACCGAGTGCTGCTGGCGGACTGCGACATGGGACTGCGGAATCTGGATATCCCTCTGGGAATGGAGGACAAGCTCCGCTGGACCGTATGGGATCTGGCGCAGGGGAAATGCCTTGAAAAGGAAGCCGTGCTTCCTGTACGGGAAAATCTGGACCTGCTGACGGCTTCCGGCGAAGAAGAATGGAAAGAGATATCCAGGCATGTCCTTTTTACCGTGTTTGAAGACATGCAGGGGAAATATGATTATATTCTGCTCGACTGTCCGGCGGGAGCCGGGAAGGGCATACGGTTCGCGGAGAGCGCGGCGGACCGGTTTCTGCTGATCGTCTCCCCGTCGCGGGCGTCTCTGCGGGACGCGGAAACAATGGCCAGGCTCCTGCAAGAGAAAGGGCGGCCTTTTGCGGTGATCCTGAATCGCTGCGGCGGCGGCCCGGTCACTGCGGATGCCATGCGGGAAGCGCTGAAGACTTTTCCCTTGGCCGGAGCCGTTCCGTATTCGGCGGAAGCGGACCGCCTGGCGCAGCAGGGAAAACTTGCAGAATGCGGGAAAGACAGCGCTTTTCGGGAAGCGGCGGCGCTTCTCGCGAAAGTACTGACGCGCGGCGCGGAATATCCCGTTTCCCGGTGGAAGAAGCTGGAAGAACAAGCGGCGCTGGAAGAGCCGCTCCCTGCTCGGGAAACGGCGGCGCGGCCCGTATCGGCGCTTCTGAGGCAGCGGCGGGAGACCGCGCTGCGCTGGAGAAGGAGATAAATGATGAATTTGCTGTATTACTGGCGGAAAATTGACGGGACGCTCCTCCTGTCGCTGCTGGCGCTGGCGCTTATGGGCATCCTCATCATCGGCAGCGCGACGCACGCCAATATGGAAGATTTTGCCGGACGGTTTGACTTTGTGGCCAGGCAGGGGATATTTTTCCTCATCGGTCTGGTTGGGACGGCGCTGTTTCAAAAACTGGATTACCGTATCCTGTACCGATGGACATGGCCGCTGTACCTGTTCAATCTGGGCATGCTGGCGGCGGTGCGCGTTTTCGGTACGAGCGCCCTCGGCGCGCAGCGGTGGATACAGCTGGGCCCGGTCACCGTGCAGCCGTCGGAATTTGCCAAAGTGATCATGATCATCGTGCTCGCCCGTGTGCTGGCCGATCATAAAGGCGGATTCAATACCTGGAAAAGTCTGCTGCCAGTCGCGGCGTGGATGCTGCCGCCGTTCCTGCTGGTCTTTATACAGCCGGATCTGGGGACGAGCCTCGTTTTCGCGGCGATCTGCTTCGGCATGCTGTATGTGAGCGGACTGCGGATGAAACTTGTCAGGCAGGCGCTGCTGGCTTTTGCGGCGGCGTTCCCTTTCGTATGGGGATTCCTGCTTCATGATTATCAGAAAACGCGCATCATGGTGCTCTTCGATCCGAACGTGGATCCTTTCGGTTCGGGATATCATGTGATTCAGTCGAAGATTTCCATAGGAAGCGGCGGATTTATCGGACAGGGGCTCTTTGCCGGCACGCAGAGCCAGCTGAATTTTCTGCCGGAAAACCACACCGACTTTATTTTTTCCGTCATCGGGGAAGAATTTGGCTTCGTAGGCGCCATATTCCTGCTGTTCCTGTACTTCCTGCTCCTTTACAGGGCAATCGTGATCTCCCAGTCGTCGGGAGACACTTTTGGCAGCCTCATGGCGTGCGGCATTTTTTCCATGTGGCTGTTTCAGGTATTCATCAACGTGGGGATGACGCTGGGAATCATGCCGGTCACGGGGATACCGCTGCCGTTCATCAGTTACGGCGGCAGCGCGCTCATGGTCAATATGGTCTGCGCGGGCATATTGATGAATATTTACCTGCGGCGGAAGAAATTGATGTTCAATTGATAATTTGCTGAAATTGCGGCAGACAGGCTGCCGAGTCAATAGATGGGAGTTTATATGAATCAGGTAAAAATCGATCCCGTATGGCTGATGCACATCCAGAAACCGGCCAGATATATCGGCGGGGAATGGAACAGCGTCGTGAAAAATCACGAAAATACGGCGGTCAAGATCGCGCTGGCCTTTCCCGATGTGTATGAAGTGGCGATGAGCCATCTGGGGCTGAAGATCATTTACAGCGTCATCAATAAAAGGCCAGATGCTCTGGCGGAGCGCGTTTACGCGCCGTGGGTGGATATGGAAGCGCTCATGAAGGAGAAGGGCTTGCCGCTCTATACGCTGGAATCCCATGTGCCGGTTCGTGATTTTGACGTCCTCGGTTTTACTCTGCCCTATGAAATGTGTTATACCAATGTGCTGAATATGCTTGATATGGCAGGGATCCCGGTGCGGACGGAGAAAAGAGGAGAAGAGGATCCCTTCGTCGTGGCCGGCGGTCCCTGCGTATACAATGCGGAACCGGTGGCGGCCTTTTTTGACCTCTTCTTTATCGGCGAGGCGGAGCAGTCAATGGAAGAGTTTATCGACTGCCTGAAACAGTGGAAAGAAGAAGGAAAGCCGGGCGGCAGGGAAGGATTCCTCCGCCGCGCGGCAAAGATCGCCGGGATCTATGTGCCATCGCTGTATGAAGTTTCCTATGAAGAAGACGGACGGTTTCGGGAGATTCATGCGAAAGACGGCGCGCCGCTTCCGATCTATAAGCGGATCATTCAGAATGTGGACGATGTGGTCATCGATGATCGGCCGATCCTGCCGCACATTGAGATCGTACATGACAGAGCGGTGCTGGAGATGTTCCGCGGATGCAGCCGGGGCTGCCGTTTCTGCCAGGCCGGTATGATTTACCGTCCCGTCCGCGAGAAAAAGGAGGAGAATCTTCAGAACATCGCCGACAGGCTCATTCAAAATACGGGGTATAATGAAATTTCCCTTATGTCGCTCTCCTCGGCGGATTATTCCCGCCTGCCGGAACTCGTTGATCATCTCATGGACACGTTTAAAGACCGCCGCGTCAGCGTCAGCCTTCCGTCCCTCCGGGTCGACAGCTTTTCCGTCGATATCGCGAAAAAAGTGCAGCAGGTGAGAAAAAGCGGCCTGACGCTGGCGCCGGAAGCGGGTACGCAGCGCCTCCGCGATGTGATCAATAAAAATGTAACGGAAAAAGATATCATGGAAGCCTGCGGAAACGCCTTCCGAAATGGCTGGAGCAAGGTCAAGCTGTACTTCATGATGGGCCTTCCCACGGAGACCGATGAAGATCTGGCGGGCATTGCGGACTTGGCGAACCGCATCAATGAACTTTATCATGAGATCCGCGGGAGATACGGCTGCCGCATCACGGTGAGCGTAGCCAGTTTTGTGCCGAAGCCATTCACGCCCTTCCAGTGGATGGGGCAGTGCTCTGTAGAGGAGATCGAGAGAAAGCAGCGGTATTTAAAGAGCCTCTTCACGAACCGCCACATCAAGTACGCTTATCATGATGCTGAGACCGGGTACATTGAGGCGGTGCTGGCTAGGGGCGATCGAAAACTGGCCGATGTGTTGGAGACGGTCTGGAGAAAAGGTGCGGAATATGACAGCTGGACGGAATTTTTTGATTTTAACCGCTGGATGGAGGCGTTCCGTGAATGCGGGCTCGATCCTGATTTCTATACGGCAAGAGACAGAGAGCTCCATGAAGCGCAGCCGTGGGATCATATTCACTGCGGCGTGACAAATGATTTTCTGAGAAAAGAGTGGAAACTGGCGCAGCGGGGCGTCACCACGAAAGACTGCCGGCGTCACCCCTGCAACGGCTGCGCGGTCTGCCCGCTGCTTCCCGCGGAACTGATTGATTATCATAAGGAGAATGAAACGCATGAAAAGACTGTTTTTGTCTATCACGAAAGGTGAGGAAATCCGTTTCCTCGGACATCTGGATCTGCTCCGCACATTGGAGCGGGCGGTCATGCGTTCCGGGATCCCCGCGGCTTTTTCCGAGGGATTCAATCCGCACATGAAAATTTCGCTGGATGCGGCGCTTGGCGTGGGCGTCGCGGCAGATCCCATTTACATGGAGCTCCGTTTGGAAGGCGATATGAGCCCGGAGGAAGTCAAAGAACGGCTGGGCCGCCAGTTGCTGAAAGGCATCCGGATCCACAGCGTGATGGAAGCGGCGCAGGAATGGCCGAAACTGATCAATTTCCTGAATGAAGATGTCTACGAGGCGGAAGGTCCTGTGGCGGGAACGGCTGATCCGGAAGCAATCAGGATGAAGACCGAAGAGTTTAACAGGCTGAATTCTTTTATGTATGAGAGAATCACACCGAAGAAGACGAGAAAAATGGACGTCATTCCCATGCTGACGGGGCCGGTTTCCGTCCGGACGGAAGGAGCGCGGGCCTATCTGCGCTTCTCGCTGAAGCGGACGAAAGAGGGAACTGTCCAGCCGAAAGACCTGTGGAAGATTTTCGCGGAATCTTTCGGCATGCCCTGGACGCCCGGCGAATTTGTGTGCCGCCGCTGCGGGGCGTATCACTTGGAAGATGGAAAACGGCAGACGCCGTTTGATCTCGGTGTGTTTGAAAAAGGCTGAAGGGGCTGGCTATGAAAGAAATCCTTCTCAGCGTCCGCCCCGAAGAGACGCGCCTTGCTGTTGCGGAGAACGGCCGGCTCATTGATTTCCTGACGGAAAGAGCCGATCAGCAGGATCTGACGGGCCGGATCTATAAGGGCGTGGTAAAGAATGTCGTTCCAGCGGTCAAAGGCGTTTTCGTCGATATCGGCATCGGGCAGAATGCGTTCCTGCGGGCGGAAGACTGCCCGAAGGGGAAGGGGCGGTATCCGACGGAAGGAAGCGCGCTGCTCGTGCAGGTCATTAAAGACAGCACCGCGACAAAAGGTCCGCTGGTTACGGGAAAGATCAGCTTTTCCGGGCGATATGCCGCTCTGCTCACGGACAGCGTGTATATCGGCGTCTCGCGGAAGATCCGGTCGGACGAAAAGAGAGAGAAGCTCCGGCGCATCGCATCGGAAAAATGTCCGGAGGGATTGGGGATCATCGTGCGGACGGCAGCGGCTTCCGCGCCGGAAGAGGACGTGGCGCAGGATATCGGGCGGCTCGCGGACATGTGGAACGTCCTTCAGCGCAGATCCCGGCTGGAGAAAAAACCGGCGCTCCTCTTCCGGGGCAGTGATCTGTCGGTGAGAGCAGTCAGAGATTTCCTGTCGGAAGAGATCGGCGCGGTCGTTACCGATTCCTCGGAGACGGCGGAGCGGCTGACGCGTCTTATAAAAGAGGAAGGTCTGTGGCGGCCGGAGCTGGTGCGCTGTGAGAAGGGGCCGATTTTCAAAAATCACCGTCTGGAAGAGCAGATTGAAGGCCTTTTTCAGCGGGAAGTGCCGCTTCCTTCCGGGGGTTCCATCGTGATCGATTATACGGAAGCGCTGACAGCTATTGACGTGAATACAGGCTCCTTTCATCGGAAAGGAATACCGCACAATGAAGCCGCTTTTCTGGCGAACAGGGAAGCGGCGGACGAGATCGCCAGGCAGATCCGTATGAGAGGAATCGGCGGCATCATCCTGATTGATTTTATCGACATGGAAGAGAAGGCGCAGCGCGATGCTGTCGTGGCGGCGCTGCGGCGGGCCACATCGGAAGACCGGGTGAAAACGGTGGTCCTCGGCATGACGGCGCTGGGACTTGTGGAAATGACGCGGAAGCGGACGTCTCACCGGCTTTTTCAGAATTATTACGAATCCTGCCCTGTCTGCGGCGGCAGCGGCTATGTGCTTTCCCCGTCGTCGGTAGTGCTTCGCATCCATTATGCGCTGGAAGAAAAGAAAATCGGCGGCGGAATACCGCATTCTCTTGTGATTGAATGCCATCCCGATGTGGCGGACATCCTGGAGACGCAGGACGAGCAGTGGTATTTGAAAAGCACCATGCTGCGGCCGGTGAGGGTCGAAAGGCGGCCGGATTTCCGACGGGACGTGTTCAGCATACTGGCAGACCCGCGCGGCGGGATATGAAGGAGGTCAGACAGATGATATATGATATTCAGTCCGAACAGGAATTTGACAGAGAAGTGGGCGAAGCCAAAGGCTGGGTGCTCCTTGATTTCTTCGCGTCCTGGTGCCGTCCCTGCAAAATGATGGCGCCTGTGATGGAAAGGGCCGATGAGGAAATGGGCGGAGAAGTCAAATTCTGCCGCCTCGATGTGGACGCGCTGGATGATCTGGCGGAATCCTTCCGGCTCGTGGGCGTGCCGTCTTTCGTGCTTTTTAAAGACGGCACGGAGGTCGGCCGCATTATCGGCTATAATGATCGGCAGACATTCATGGGCAAGCTGAAAGCCTTGATGGCGAAGAAGAATAACTGACCAGAGATGAAACATGCCCTTTTGAATACAGGCGCTTTTGCCTGAATGTTTCGGGTCAGAATATGGCGGAACTTCCGAACGGCGCCGGTTCGTCCTGCGGAGCCGCGGGACGAACCGGCCATAAAATGCCGGGGTGCTTTTTTAGCAGGGGCGTGTAGACAAAACGATTTTATCAGTGTATAATATTCAAGAATTATCTTGAATAAGTGAAATGAGGTGCAAGAAGTGAAGAAGGGAATTCATCCGGATTACCATCCTGTAGTATTCCGCGATATCGGCGCTAATTATTCCTTCCTGACCCGTTCTACGGCTACTTCCAATCAGACCGTAAAGTGGGAAGACGGCAACGAATATCCGCTGATCAATATCGATATCAGCAGCAAGTCCCATCCGTTCTATACGGGACAGCAGCGTTTCGGTAAAGCTCGCGGCCGTATCGAAAAGTTCAACAAACGTTACGGAAGAACTGCGGAATAAGGAACAGGGCATATGCCCTGTTTTTTTATGCTTTTTTTCCGGCGCATGCGCGGTGTGCTATACTTAGGGAGGCGGATTTGCCGGATAAATAGAAGAAACAGGAGATCAGAATATGCAGACTGACCGGCTGGATGGGATGGAATCCCGATTTGAAAGCATTGAAATAGAATTGAGCGATCCGTCGGTGATCGCAAATCAGGAAAAATGGAGAGCACTGTCGAAAGAGCATGCGGGCCTGGAAGAGACGGTCACCGCATACCGGAAGTATAAAGCGGCGCGGCAGGCCGCGGAAGAAGCCCGGGCGATCCTGGGCGACCATACGCAGGAGGAGCTCCATGAACTGGCAAAAGAGGAGCTGAAGGAACAGGAAGCGGCGATAGAGGCGCTGGACAGGAGGCTTCATATTTTGCTGCTGCCCAAAGATCCGAATGATGAGAAGAATGTCATCCTGGAGATCAGAGCAGGCACCGGCGGCGAGGAAGCGGCGCTTTTCGCGGCGGATCTGCTGAAGATGTATTTGAAATTCGCGGAGCGGAAAGGATGGTCCGCGGAGATTACTGATTGTAATGAAACGGAACTGGGCGGCTATAAGGAAGTGACATGCATCATTCAGGGGCAGAATGCGTATTCTCTTCTGAAATTTGAGAGCGGTGTGCATCGGGTGCAGCGTGTGCCGGATACGGAGAGCGCGGGGCGCATTCATACATCGGCGGTCACGGTGGCGATCCTCCCGGAAGCGGAAGAGGTGGACATCGACATCAATCGGGACGATCTGCGCATTGACGTATACCGGTCGTCCGGGGCCGGCGGGCAGCATATCAATAAAACGTCGTCGGCTATCCGCATCACGCACCTGCCGACGGGGATGGTCGTGACCTGTCAGAATGAAAGAAGCCAGCGGCAGAATCGGGAGAAAGCGCTGCAGATTCTGAGATCCCGGCTGTATGCAGAGGCCCAGTATGCGTCTCAGGCAAAGACGGCGGCCGATCGGAAGGGACAGGTAGGCAGCGGCGACCGCTCGGAAAGGATCAGAACATATAATTTTCCCCAGGGACGGGTGACGGATCATCGGACAAAACAGACACTGTATAAGCTGGAGCAGTTTATGAACGGAGATATGGACGATATCCTGAACGGACTTCTTGAGGCGGATATGGCGGAGAAGTTGAAAGAGGCGGCGGCAAATGAGCGGATCTGAAATCTGGACGATAAAAAAGCTGATCCAGTGGACGGCAGGATACTTCCGGAATCACGGTGTGGAAGAAGCTCGCTTGGACGCGGAACTTCTCCTCGGATACGTGCTCGGAAAGCCCAGGATTTATCTGTATACGAATTATGACCAGATCATGAACAAAGAGGAGCTGGCCCGGTACAGGGAGCTGATTCGGCGCCGGGCAGCGGGATACTGCACCGCAGTGCTCATCGGGGAAAAGGAATTTATGGGGATCCCCTTCCGTGTGAATGAGCATGTCCTGGTGCCGCGGCCGGATACGGAGGCGTGGCTGGAAAAGGTGATCCAGCGGTTTCGGAATCTGCCTGATATATCGGTGCTGGATCTCGGAACGGGAAGCGGCGCGCTTGCGGTAAGTTTCCTGTACTACTGCAAGGAAGCGCGGGGCGTCGCGGTGGATATTTCAGAAGAAGCTCTGGAGACGGCCAAAACAAACGGGGAGCGGGCAGGGATTTCGGACCGAGTCGAATTTCGGCGCGGCGATTTCCTGGACGCGCTGCGGGAAGATGAGCAGTTCGATGTGATCCTGAGCAATCCGCCATATATTCCGTCGGGGGATATCGACGGGCTGGCGGAAGAAGTGCGCCGGGAGCCGCGGATTGCGCTTGACGGCGGTCCGGACGGGCTGAAATTTTACCGCACGCTGGGAGAGAAAGCCGTGCGTTTCCTCCGGCCGGGCGGTCTGCTTGCGGCGGAGGTCGGGATCGGACAGGCGGAGACGGTGCGGACTTTTTTCGAGAACGGGGGACTTACGGATATTGAGATCATCCCGGATTACGGCGGCGTTGATCGGGCGGTCTGCGGAAAACGTCCGGACGATCGGGCGGAATAAAGCCGGGTTTTACTGTAAGAAGGCATACGATGAAAACAGAAATCATTTCCGATGACAGGGCGGATTTTAAAGAAAAAGTAAAAAAACTGGGACAGATCATCCGGGACGGCGGGCTGGTGGCGTTTCCTACGGAGACCGTCTACGGTCTCGGCGGCAATGCGCTTGACAGTGAAGCGGCCAAAAAGATCTATGCGGCAAAAGGAAGGCCGTCTGATAATCCGCTGATTGTCCATGTGCTGGACATCGCGCAGGCGGAAGCGCTGGCAGAGGAGATCACGCCGCTGGAACGGAAGCTCATGAAAGCATTCTGGCCGGGGCCGCTGACCATTGTCCTGCCTAAAAAATCAGTCATACCGGCAGAGACGTCGGGCGGTCTGGATACAGTAGCGCTTCGGTGTCCGGTCCATCCTGCCGTGAGAGCGCTGATCCGGGAAGCGGGCGTTCCCATTGCGGGGCCGAGTGCGAATCTTTCCGGGAAGCCCAGTCCTACGTCGGCAGATGACGTATACAGAGATCTTCATGGACGGATCGAGGCGATCATTGACGGAGGCCCCTGCCGCATCGGCGTGGAGTCGACGATCGTCGCCTGCGAAGGGGAAAAGATCATCATTTACAGGCCGGGCGGTCTGCCGAAGGAAGTTCTTGAAACGTATGCGCCCGTGGAGATTGACCGGGGGCTGCTGCCGGACGCACATCCCAAGGCACCGGGCATGAAGTACAGACATTATGCGCCGGCGGCTCCGATGGTTGTCTATACGGGCGATACGGAGACGGCGGAGGAAGCGATTTTGTCTTTTGCGGATAAAAAGGACAAAACCTATGGCTTTTTTGTCAGCGAGGAAACGGCGGAGAGACTTCCGGAAGAAGCGGTGGTTTTCATTTGGGGGAAACGGGGAGATCAGCAGGAAATGGCGCGGCGTCTTTTTGAAGGACTGCATTATTTCAACGATCATCCCGTTGACCAGATCATTGGGGAAGGCACGGAGGATTCTGGATTGGGATTGGCCGTCATGAACCGCTTGACGAAGGCATCAGGATATCATATCATTGTAGAAAATCATAAAAAGTATGCAAAATAACTGATAAGTATACTTTTATTCGGAGAGAAGGGGACAATGATGAAGATAGCCATTGCCAGCGATCATGGGGGATACGCGCTGAAAGAAGCTCTGAAAAAGCATTTGGAAGAGAGACAGACAGAATACCTGGACTGCGGAACAGACAGTACGGCATCGTGTGATTATCCTGATTTCGCTGAAAAAGCGTGCCGTCTGGTGCAGAACGGTGAAGCCGACAGGGCTGTCCTGATCTGCGGCACAGGCATCGGCATGTGCATCTCGGCCAATAAAATGACCGGGATCCGCGCGGCGCTCTGCGGAGAAACGTATTCTGCCCGGTTTACAAGAGCTCATAACGATGCCAATGTGCTCTGTATGGGTGCCAGAGTGACCGGCGAAGGACTGGCGGAAATGATTCTGGATGAATTCCTCGATACGGAATTTGAAGGCGGGAGGCATCAGCGCCGTATTGATAAGATCGCGGAGATTGAAAGGAAAGAGCATCATGTATGAAGAGCTGAAGCAGGAAGCGGAAGCGGCTTTTCGGGAACTGATTGAGCTGTCACACTTCAGAAAAGGCGATCTGATCGTTATCGGCGGTTCATCCAGCGAGATCCGCGGGGGCCGCATCGGGAAAGACAGCTCCTATGAAGTGGGCGCCACTGTGGTGGATTCTCTGATGCGGACAGCTGAAGAAAACGGTCTGTGTCTCGCTTTTCAGTGCTGCGAACATCTGAACAGGGCGCTCGTCGTGGAGAGAGAGACGGCAGAGCGTTTCGGACTGGAAGAGGTAACGGTCGTTCCGTGGCTCCATGCCGGCGGGGCTTTCGCAACCAGCGCCTATGAACGGTTCAAAGAACCGGTGGTCGTGGAAACTGTCCGTGCGCACGGCGGTTTGGATATCGGGCTGACGATGATCGGCATGCATCTTCGCAGAGTGGCGGTCCCGGTACGTCTGACACATAATCGCATCGGGAATGCGCTCGTCTGCGGAGCCAGGACGAGACCGCCGCTGATCGGCGGGGAACGGGCCCGTTATACAAGGGAATAAGTCAGAATGGATGAGGGAATTTTCCCATTTTGCACAAGGAGAGCAAGACCATGAAACATTTAAGAGACGACAAGGAAGTATACAGCGCGGTACAGGAAGAACTGGGGCGCCAGAGAGAAAAACTTGAGATGATCGCTTCGGAGAATATCGTGAGTTATGCGGTCATGGAGGCGCAGGGTAGCGTTCTGACCAATAAATATGCGGAAGGGTATCCGGGGAAAAGATATTACGGCGGCTGCGAATATGTGGACAAAGTGGAACAGCTCGCCATTGACCGGGCAAAAGAACTGTTCGGCGCGGATCATGTCAATGTGCAGCCTCATTCCGGTTCTCAGGCAAATTTTGCCGTCTATTACGGACTTCTCAAGCCGGGCGATACGATCATGGGGATGAATCTGACTGACGGCGGCCACCTGACGCATGGCAGCCCGGTGAATATTTCCGGCAATTATTTCCATGTCGTTCCTTACGGTGTCCGCAGAGAAGATGAACTGCTGGATTATGACGCCATGGAAAAGACGGCGAAAGAAGTGCGGCCGAAACTGATCATCGCAGGGACGAGCGCCTATTCCCGCATTATTGATTTTGAACGGATTGCGGCCATCGCAAAAGAAGTGGGGGCGCTCTTTATGGTCGACATGGCGCACTTTGCCGGCCTTGTAGCGGGCGGAGAATATCCGAGCCCGGTTCCGCATGCGGATATCGTGACGACCACGACGCACAAGACGCTCCGCGGTCCGAGAGGCGGCATCATTATGTGCAGGGAAGAATTTGCAAAAGCGATTGACAAAGCGGTATTCCCGGGCATGCAGGGCGGGCCTCTGATGCATGTGATCGCCGCCAAAGCGGTGGCTTTTGGTGAAGATCTGGAAGATTCTTTCAAAGAATACGCAAAGCAGATCAAGAAAAATGAGAAAGTGCTTTCCGACGAGCTGCAGAAGAACGGCATTCGCGTAGTGTCCGGCGGCACGGATACCCATGTGCTTCTCGCTGACATGACGGATATCGGCATCAACGGCAAGATCGCGCAGAATGTGCTGGATGAAGTCGGCATTACGTGCAACAAGAATACGATCCCCTTTGAAAAGCTTTCTCCTTTTGTTACGAGCGGTATCCGTCTTGGTTCTCCCGCGCTGACCACGAGAGGTCTGGTGGAAGAGGATTTCCGGGAAGTCGCCGATATTATCTGCGCGGTGCTGAAAGCGCCGGAAGATGAGGCAGTCAAAGAGAATGCCAAAGCGCGTGTGCAGGTGATCTGCAAAAAATATCCGCTGTACGAAGAATATTGATCCGGAAGCGGGTACAGGAATCTCTCCCATTGCGGGAGAGATTTTTTGCTGCGGAAATTTGATTATATTTATTTCTTATGATATGATAAGCACAGAGGGATAAGGAATAATTATCTGTCCATAAATAAATGATTGGGAATATTTTTGGGAAGGTAATGGTCTTATCACTGGAAGCAGGCAAGTTTTGGATGTATCTGTAACCCTCCTCGGTTGTTCCCGCGTTTCGCAGGCAAAAAGCTCCTTTTAAGAAAAGGAGCTTTTTTGTTTGCTTTGTGAAATGAATAAAATGCATAAATTTTCATTGCAAAAACCGGAGGGGGAATGTTTTGACACGGAAGAAGAAAGAAGAAAGAGAAAATCCCCGCAAACAGGAAGAAAAGCAAAAAGCCGTGGGTGCTTTTCGTTGACACAGATGAATAAATATGCTAATATGCGGTATGCATTATTAGGAGAGGATAACAATGAGCGAGAAACAGAACATTATTTACGACATCAGGCACATCAAGAAAAATTTTGGAAAACTTGAAGTATTGAAAGATATCAGCATGCAGATTCGGAATGGAGAGGTGCTTACGATCATCGGACCGTCCGGCTCAGGTAAGAGCACATTTCTCCGGTGCCTGAATCTTCTGGAGACGCCAACGGGAGGCGAGCTGTGGTTTGAGGGGAAGAAGATCGATTCCGGCACGGATATCAAGATGCTCCGCAGAGAAGTAGGCATGGTCTTCCAGCAGTTCAATCTGTTTCCCATGTTCACCGTTCTGAAGAACGTCATGTACGCGCCGATCCATATCAGAAAGACCCCGGAAAAAGAAGCGAAAGAGCAGGCTATGGAGCTGCTTTCCCGCGTAGGGATGGCGGATCACGCGGATTTTTATCCGGAACAGCTGTCCGGCGGACAGCAGCAGCGTGTGGCGATTGCCCGCGCGCTGGCCATGAAGCCGAAGATGCTGCTTTTCGATGAACCGACTTCCGCACTGGATCCGGAATTGGTCGGGGACGTACTGGAAGTCATGAAAAACGTGGCAATAAATGGGATGACGATGGCGGTGGTGACGCACGAGATGCAGTTCGCCCGGTCTGTATCGAACCGTGTCGTCTTTATGGATAAGGGCTATATTGTGGAAGAAGGCGATCCGGAGGATATTTTCACACATCCGAAGGAAGAACGCACTCAGACATTTCTGAAGCGCCTGCTCCATGCGGATATTTAAGGAGATGTAGAACGAAATGGATTTGGTTATCGATACAGCCGTCAAATATAATGACATATTCATGTCCGGGATCAAAGTGACGATCCTGATTTCTCTGATGTCCTGCTTCTTCGGCCTGTTGCTGGGCATTATCCTTGCGTTTATGAAAATTTCCGGGATCAAGGTCCTGCAGGCCATTGCCACCGTTTACGTGGAAGTGATCCGGGGCACGCCGATTCTGGTTCAGATCTCGCTCGTATTTTTCGGTCTGCCGTTCCTGGGCATTCATTTTCCGAGCTTCCAGTTCATGGGCGTCGATTTTGAACGTCTCTCTGCCGGCATACTGGCGTTGATTATCAATTCCGGCGCGTACGAATGTGAGATCGTGCGTTCCGGCATTCAGTCCATCGGGAAAGGGCAGTTAGAAGGCGCCATGTCCCTGGGCTTTTCCAAATGGGAATCCATGGTGCGCATCATCATTCCGCAGGCGATCAAAAACATTCTGCCTGTCATCGGCAATGAATTTGTAACGCTCATCAAGGAATCTTCCCAGGTATCGGTCATCGGCATGGCTGATCTCATGTACACGGCGACGACAATTCAGGGGATCAGCTTCCAGCCGTTCCCGCCGCTTGTCATCGTCGCGGTATATTACTTTATCCTGACGTTTGCTGTATCGAACATCCTGCGCGCGCTGGAATGGAAGTTCAAAATCAAAGCCGTTCGGTAATTGATTGCTATTAATGGAGGAAGAATAAAAATGAATCAGATGGTAAAAGCAGCAGTGATCGGAATTATGGCGGCGGGGGTGCTTGGGCTGGCCGGCTGCGGCGGGGATAAGGCGGACAGCCAGTCCGGTTCCGCGGCGAAAGGGGATCTTCTCCAGAAAGTCAAAGAAAGAGGCACGCTGATTGTGGGGACGTCTTCGGGATTCCCGCCTTATGAATTTATCGATACGTCGAAGAAGGAAAAAACGGTGGTCGGCATCGATATCGCGTTGGCCCAGAAGATTGCCGACAAGATCGGCGTCAAACTGGAAGTGCAGGATATGAGTTTCTCCGCGCTGCTGTCTTCTATCGCGGCAAATAAGATCGATATTGCGATATCCGGCATCAATGCTTCGGAAGAACGGAAAAAGGCCGTGGATTTCTCCGAGTCCTACATGCACAGTCCGCATATCCTGCTGATCCGTAAAGAAGATGCGGGAAAGTACAAAACGCTGGAAGATTTCCGGGGCGCTACCATAGGCGCGCAGAAATCCACGCTTCAGGAAAAACTGGCGCGTGAACAGGTGCCGGACGCAAAGGTCGTAGCGCTTGACCGGATTCCTGATACGCTGATCGAGTTGGAACACGGGAAGCTGGATGCGGTGGCTTCTCAGGGTGTCGTAGCGCAGCAGTACCTCATCATGAATCCGGCGCTGGCCGATTCGGGCGTCAAATTTGAAAATGTGCGCAGCTCTTCCTGCGTGGCGATCCCGAAGGGCAACGAAGATTTCGTGAAACTCGTCAATGAAGTGATTGCTGAAAACGAAGAAAATATCCAGAACTGGGTTCAGGAATACAGCGAGCTTGCTGTAAAGAATGCCCAGAGCAAGTAAAATTTGCGGAAAGATCCGCCGCTCCCGAGAGAACGGCGGATTTTGCTTATCGACAAAAAACGATTTACTTTGAATGTGGTTAATGATATACTGCAAATATTATTACGATACAACCGGAGAGGAGTAGAAAGATGTCTGAAAAAAGATTACCTTGCAGCGATGAAAAGATCCGTGAACTGGCGTCGGTATACGGCACGCCGTTTCATGTCTATGATGAGAAAGGGATCGTGGACTGCGTAAAACGGCTGCAGAAAGCGTTTTCCTGGAATCCGAATTTCTTTGAGTATTTCGCGGTAAAGGCGACGCCCAATCCGTGGATCATGAAGCTGCTGAAAGACAAAACCGGTGTCGGCGCGGACTGCAGCTCTATGGCAGAGCTCGTTCTCTCCGAAACGGTGGGCCTCCGCGGGGATAATATCGTTTTCTCTTCCAACGACACGGACGACAGGGAATTTATTAAGGCGGCTGAGCTCGGGGCCATCATCAATCTGGATGATGTATCCAATCTGGATGATCTGGAGCGGCTCGGCATCGTGCCGGAGAAGATCTGCTTCCGCTATAATCCGGGGCCGGAACTGACGAGAGGAAATGCGATCATCGGCAAACCGGAAGAAGCCAAGTACGGCATGACCTATGATCAGCTGATGACCTGCGTGGCCTGGGCAAAAGAAAAGGGCATTTCCTATATCGGTATCCACACGATGGTCATTTCCTGCGAGCTTTCTCTGGCCGGCCTGCTCGGTACGATCAGCATGATGTTCGATCTGGCCAATGATATTCGAGAAAAGCAGGGCGTTACGGTAAGCTTTATCGACTTCGGCGGCGGCATCGGCATTCCTTACCGCCCGGAAGAAGAGGAAGTTGATATTGAGGCGCTGGGCGAAGGAGCAAAGGCGCTGTTCGCGCAGAAAATGAAAGGCTTTGAAAATACCCGCATTTCTTTTGAATGCGGCCGCATGATCACCGGTCCTTACGGTTACCTTGTGACGAAAGCGATTCACTATAAGAATATTTACAGAAAATATATCGGCGTTGATGCCTGCATGGCAGATCTTATGCGCCCTGCGCTGTACGGTTCCTATCATCACATCACCGTGGTGGGGAAAGAAGACGCGCCGCTGACAGAAGTGTATGATGTGACGGGTTCCCTTTGCGAGAATAATGATAAATTCGCGGTTCAGCGGAGACTGCCGAAGATCGACACGGGAGATCTGATCGTATTCCACGATACCGGCGCACACGGCCACAGCATGGGGTTCAATTACAATGGCAAGCTCCGCCACCAGGAATTGCTTCTGCATGAAGACGGAAGCGTTGATGTCATCCGGCGGAATGAAACGCTGAGCGACCTTTTCGCTACGCTTGATTTTCCCGGGCTGAAAGAAAACGCTGAAAAACTGAACAAGTGACGGGCGAAAACGGATGGCGGCAGGAGCTGTCCGTTTTTTGGCGCGTTCAGAATCTGGTATAATACAGGCACGGAAAGGAGATCCGGCAAATGCGCAGAATTTTATCTTTGGCAGCCGCCGCGGCGATCCTGTGCGCGGGGACGGCCGGCGCGTATAAGGAAGAGCCGCAGTCTTTCGGCGATATGCACTGGGGCGATTCCGTGAAAAAAGTAAGGGAACGGTATGCCGTTCAGTATCTGGAAGAGACGCGCGGCGGCGGCGCGCTGTACGCGGTGAATTTTTCCGATTTCAGAGAGATCCTGGGCATCCGCGGGCCGATTACGGTGATGGGCGCTTTTGACAGCAGGGGAAAGCTGACGCAGATCAATGTGCCGCTGCGGATGGAAGGCAGGGAAGCGGCGGACCGCGCTTTCGCTGACTATACAAAAATGTTGGAAGAACGGTGCGGCGCTCCCTCGGAAAGGACGAAACAGTCGGCTTTGTGGACGGGAAAGAAGACCAATATTTTTGTGGAAAGCAGCGATGAGGGCATTCTGGTGTGCTTCATTGACGCGGGCAGTATGAAGAAGCAGATGGCAGGGAAATAATGGACAGAAAGAAAATCTATAAAATCACGGCAGTATGTCTGATCTTGACAGCTATGGCGGCGCCGTGCCTGGCAAAGGGCGGCCGGGGCGGCGGTTCTTTCGGCGGGCGTCCGTCTTTTTCCCGCCAGGCAGTGTCCCGCCCTGCGCAGCAGGCTCCTCGGCCGCAGCAGAATCGGACGGCGGAAGCGCCTGAGCGGACGGAGACAAAACGGGATATCGATCAGGGGATCGATCCGAAGGATTACGGGAAACGAAATACGGGGAACACGGCTGCCGGAACGGGAACGGCGCAGAACCGCGGCGCGGTAAAGAATAATTTCAGCGGCGGCACGGGCGGCTTTTTCAGCGGCTTTTCGCTGTGGCCGTGGCTTTGGTTCAGCGGTCACAGCACAGCTGCCGCTTCCGACGGCGACAAGGCGGAAGCGGAGGAAACGGAAAGTTTTTCCGCCATGCTCGGCCGCTGGTATGACAGCGTCATTTCTTTTTTTAAAACGCTCCTGGGATTCTGAGTAGCAGAGCAAATAAAAAACATCTGGAATTGTAACGGATTCCAGATGTTTTTTTATGTCCGCAGTCAGATGAGGCGGCTGAAATAAGGGAGCTTTTTCACGATGTATGTCATGACGGCGCCAAGAAGGAAGGCCAGAGAGATCCAGATCACCGCATCGATAAAGGGAATTGACGGGAAATGAACAAGAAGCACCCGTGTGAGGAACCAGTGCGTCAGCGCGCGGGTGATTTCTTCAAAAAGCATGATCCCAAAGGAAAGACCGCCGAAGAGGATCAGTATTTTTTCCGCTTTCGGAGAGATGCTGTGACGGCGGAACCACCAGCGGCAGAGACAGAAAAGAAACGCCGTGTTCAGGAAAAGGAAGGAGTCGTAGAACCGCTGAGAGATCTGCTCTGTCAGCGCGCCTGCGGCACAGCCGTGGTACCAGGTCATGAAGGCGGCGATGATGGTGCCGAGCGCCGCCGCCGCGCCGAGGCGAATCAGATTCTTTTTATTGATCCAGCTTTCGGGAAGCACGTGCTCGATCCAGTAGCCGATGATGAAATAGAAACTGGGTTCGCTGACGGCGAGAAGCGGATTGAGAAATCCGTTCATTTCCGCGCTGCCCTTGAAAAGGAGAAAGGAAAAAACCGGGACGCATCCCACGAAGAACAGATTCAGCCCGATGAGGTACAGGTAGAGCGGATTGGTCATGCTCCTGATCATGGCGCGCCAGAGCGGGAGCATGAGGAGAAACGCCACATAAATGTACAGGAAGTAATAGGCCGTCGCCATATTGGAAGCGTAGGTGAGCGTCAGGAAGCGGCTGACGCTGAAATGATGTTCAGGAACGGCGTAAAAATAGATATAATTGATCAGTGAAAAGACAAAAATGACTTGGAGAAACCGCCAGATCCTTTTCCTGAACAGGACCGGAATCGGTTCGTCTTTGCCGAGGAGGAGCGCGCCGGAGATCATAAAGAAGATGGGGACTGCCGTTTTTACCCAGAAGGGAACGATGAGGTACAGCGGAAACCAGGGAGAGTCCTGCTGCATCAGGTACAGTGAAAATCCCGACGTCGACGAATGCGTGAACATGACGAGCCAGATGCAGAGGATGCGGAGAAATTCTATGTGAAGTTTCTTTTTCGGCGGATTCGTAAGGATCGCTCCTCTCTTTCAGCGGGCAACGCGCCGCATGACTATAAAATGATCGGCCTTATCATAGCACGGATAAAATAGGGACTCAAGAAACGGGAAGGAAATTCATTTTCGCGCTTGCGCATCGGGAAGGCCTTTGATACAATGGGAAAGCATGAGTACACATGCCATGCGGATCCCGCATCTGTGCCGACAGGAAAAATTTTGAATTTCTGCGGTGGCTGCGGGAGAGGAAGCAGGCAGAAGTGAATAACAGGAGGTTATATTATGGCAGTTGTATCCATGAAACAGTTACTCGAAGCAGGCGTTCATTTCGGTCATCAGACCCGCCGTTGGAATCCGAAAATGGCGCGGTTCATTTTCACCGAACGCAACGGCATCTACATCATTGACCTGCAGAAGACTGTAAAGAAAGTTGAAGAAGCATACGCTTTCCTGCGTGAAGTCGCGGCAAGCGGCCAGCCGGTCCTCTTCGTAGGCACGAAGAAGCAGGCTCAGAATTCCATTAAGGAAGAAGCGCTGCGCTGCAATATGTTCTATGTCAATGAACGCTGGCTCGGCGGCATGCTCACCAATTTCCGCACCATCCAGACCCGTGTGGCCCGTCTGAAAGAACTGGAAGCGATGTTTGCGGAAGGCACGACTTCTCAGTACACGAAGAAGGAAGTTATCCTGATGCGCCGCGAACTGGAAAAACTGGAAAGGAACCTGGGCGGCATCAAAGACATGAAGAAACTCCCCGGCGCTATCTTCATCATTGACTCCAAGAAAGAAGAAATCGCCGTATCCGAAGCTCGCAAGCTCCACATCCCGGTCATTGCTACCGTCGATACGAACTGCGATCCGGATCTCATTGATTATCCGATCCCGGCCAACGACGACGCGATCCGTGCTGTCAAGCTCCTGACCGGCAAAATGGCTGACGCTGTCCTCGAAGGACGTCAGGGCCAGCAGGAAGAAGCGGCTGAAGCTCCGGCGGAAGAAGCAGCCGAAGCAGAAGAAACTGCTGCGGAAGAACAGGAATAATCGTAAAGGAACGAGGCATGAAAGATTAGGAATTCCGGCAGACGCCGCATATAGCGGCGGCGGAATTTCTAATTTTATGTGCTGAAATAGATTGTAAGCATTTTTTATCTGAAAAGTACAGGAGGTCACTCGAATGGCAGCTATTACTGCAAGTATGGTAAAAGAACTGCGCGCCAGCACCGGCGCAGGCATGATGGACTGCAAAAAAGCACTCGCGGAAGCTGACGGCGATATGGCGAAAGCCGTAGATATTCTCCGTGAAAAAGGCCTGTCCCAGGCGGCAAAGAAAGCGGGCCGCATCGCTGCGGAAGGCGCGGTCGTTTCTTTCGTATCGGAAGACGGAAAAGTCGGCGTTGTAGCGGAAGTCAATTGCGAAACGGACTTCGTCGGCCACAATGAAGGCTTCCAGACCCTTGCGAAATCCATTGCGAAGCAGGCTGCGGAAGCGGCTCCGGCAGATCTGGAAGGTCTCCTCGCTTCTGAACTGGACGGCAAGACGGTCAAAGACATGGTCACGGAAGCGGTCGCAAAGATCGGCGAAAACATCTCTGTTCGCCGTTTCGTCCGCTTTGAAAGCGCGGAAGGCCAGGTGTACAGCTATATTCACGGCGGCGGCAAGATCGGCGTTCTCGTAGAAATGAAGGGCGGCGACGCAGAACTGGGCAAGGATATCGCCATGCAGATCGCGGCAGCCAATCCGTCCTATCTCGACCGCAGCGAAGTTCCGGAATCTGAACTGGAACACGAAAAAGCCGTCCTCTCCGAACAGGCACGCAATGAAGGCAAGCCGGAAAACATCATCGAAAAGATGGTCATCGGCCGCATCAACAAGTACTATAAGGAAGTCTGCCTCGTAGATCAGGAATTCATCAGAGACGGCGATCTGACCATTTCCAAGCTGCTGAAATCGAAGAATGCCGAAGTTGTCCGTTTCGCGCGCTTCCAGCTCGGCGAAGGCATCGAAAAGAAACAGGAAAACTTTGCGGAAGAAATTCAGAAGCAGATTAATCAGTAATCAGAACGAATAAGAGGAACGCCGGGATCAGTTTTCAGGCGCTTTGCGGGGCAGCATGTCCCGCCCGGCAGAGAGCTCCAGCTGATCCGGTATTTCCGCGGATAAGAGGACACAGTTTTGTGTTCTCTTATTTTTTGGGCAGAATCGGCCGGGCCCGGCGGACATCTTGAATCTCCGGCGGGACTCGGTTATGATGAAGCAGAAGATCGGCAGTTTCATATATTTTCAGACGGAGGCGCGATATGGAAAATAAGAAGTATAAAAGAGTCATGCTGAAGCTGAGCGGTGAAGCGCTGGCAAATGATAAGGGATTCGGCATCGATCCGGAAGTGGTCAAACGCTTGTGCGGAGAAATCAAGACGGTCTGCGAAGCGGGCGTCGAAGTGGCGGTCGTTGTAGGCGGCGGAAATATCTGGAGAGGCCTGAAAGGGAGCGCCGGCGGCATGGACCGCGTTTCTGCCGACTATATGGGAATGCTGGCGACAGTCATCAACTCTGTGGCAATGCAGGACGGGCTGGAAAAACTGGGGATCCCGACCCGTGTACAGACGGCCATCGAAATGCGCCAGATCGCGGAACCCTATATCCGCCGCCGCGCTGTCCGCCATCTGGAAAAGAGCCGTGTGGTGATCTTTGCGGCAGGCACGGGCAATCCGTATTTCACGACGGACACGACAGCGGCTCTCCGTTCAGCGGAAATTGAAGCGGATGTCATGCTCATGGCGAAAAAGCAGACGGACGGCGTCTATGACGCGGACCCGAAATTCCATCCGGAAGCAAAGATGTTCACCCATCTGACGTATGGCGAAGTTCTTCAGAAGGGGCTTGCGGTCATGGATAATACGGCGATCACGCTGTGCATGAATAATTCGATCCCGATCGTGGTATTCAACATCGACGTACCGGGAAATATTGTAAAAGCTTGCCTTGGCGAAACGCTGGGGACATTGATTGAGGGGAAATAACGATGTACGAAGAAGAACTGAAAAAATTGACGGAAAAAATGGACAAGTCCATTCAGGCGCTGAAGGCGGAATACGCTTCCGTCCGCACCGGTCAGGCGTCGGCGAGTCTTCTGGACCGCATCCGCGTCGAATATTACGGAACGACGACTCCCGTCACGCAGGTAGCGTCTATCACCGTCCCTGAGGCGCGCATGATCGTCGTCCAGCCGTGGGACAGAGCGCTCCTGAAAGAGATCGAAAAAGCGATTCTCCAGTCCGATCTGGGCCTGGTGCCTATGAATGACGGCAATCTGATCCGCATGGCGGTTCCTCAGCTCACGGAAGAAAGACGCAAGGAACTCTGCAAGGTGGTCAGCAAAAAGGCGGAAGAAGGAAAAGTTGCGATCCGCAATATCCGCAGAGACGGCAATGATTTCCTGAAAAAAGAAGGCAAAAAGAGCGACGTCTCCAAAGATGTGATCAAGGAAGCGGAGGACAAGATCCAGAAGCTGACGGATCAGAAAATCAAAGAAGTAGAGGCAGTCACTGAGAAAAAGATCAAAGAGATCATGTCGGTATGATGCGGACAGGGCTCTTTGAAGGGATGCCTTTTGATGAAAATGCGCGGCTCAGACTGACGGAGCTTTTCCCCTGCGGAAAGGTCTCCGTCACCCGGGGCCGTCATTATTCATTGGAAGAGAATTTTTTATATCTGGTGCGTAGCGGCGCGGACGCTGTCGTCATGCCGCGGATGAGTTACGGCAGGGAAATTACGGAAGCCCTGACTGATTTGTATGGCAAGGAGAATCGGTTTGTCGGAGAAACGGAATCTGCCAAGGCATGTGGCGATCATTCTTGACGGAAACGGCCGCTGGGCGGAACGGCGCGGACGGGAAAGAACGTACGGGCATCAGTTCGGCGCGGATAATGTGAAGACCATTGTACGGGAAGCCGGGCACATGGGGATAGAAAGACTGACGGTGTACGCGTTTTCTACGGAAAACTGGAAGCGTCCGCAGCCGGAAGTCGATTTTTTGATGGAGCTTTTCAAGGATTATCTGCTGAAGCAGCTGCGCGATCTCATGGCAGACGGCGTACAGCTTCATGTGGTGGGCGACAGGACCCGCCTTTCGGAAAGTCTTCGCAGGGAGATCGAGGCCTGCGAGGCGGATACGAAGGATAATACAGGGCTCATTCTGAATGTGGCGATCAATTACGGCGGAAGGGATGAGATCGTCCACGCTGTCCGCCGGATTGCCGAAGACATTAAAGCGGGGACTCTTTCGCCGGAAGACGTCACGGAAACACTGATCGGAAGACGCCTCTATGAGAGCGATGCGCCGGATGTGGATTTGATGATCCGGACAGGCGGAGAATCGCGCATTTCCAATTTCCTGCTCTGGCAGATCTCTTACGGAGAACTCTACTTTACGCCTGTGCTGTGGCCGGACTTCTCTGTGGAAGAATTTCATAAAGCCATTGACTGGTATTGCGGAAGAGACCGCCGCTTCGGCGGACTGACGGAGGAAGAGGAAGAATGAAGGCGCGTCTTCTGACAGCCGTTGTGGGCATTGCCACTGTCATCGCGCTGGTCACGGCAGGCGGAATCCCTTTCACCGCGGCGATCGTCATTGTGGCGGCGCTGTCCTGGTATGAGTATGCGCGGATGCTGAAGCCGCAGATGCCTGTCTATACGGGGCCGGCATTGACCGCGCTGGCGGTCATTCTGGCGGCGGCAGTGTCTTCCTCGGTGGAACTTTTTGCGGCGGCGCTGCTGACTTCCTTCGTCCTGCTGCTGTTTTTGATCCTTGTGATTCCGCAGAAAAGGATCCATTCTCTTTTCTATACGGTCATCGGGGTCATGTATTTCGGGATCGGCTACGGCTCGTTTGTCTTTCTCCGCGGCGGCGACAGCCTGCTCGCACCGGGCGCGGCGGATATCCCCAGCGGCCTGTTTCTGATCTGGTTCGCCCTGATCGGTACATGGTCAAGCGATACATTTGCCTATGCGGCAGGCAAGAATTTCGGCCGCCGGAAAATGGCGCCCCACATCAGCCCGAATAAAACGGTGGAAGGGCTGATCGGCGGGGTGATCGGATGCATCGTCATGTGTATGGCGTATGCGGGATATTTTTCTTTTTCGCTGCTTTACGCGTTCTTCCTGAGCCTCATGATCGCTGTGGCGGCGCCGATGGGCGATCTGTTTGAATCCTATATAAAAAGAGTGTGCGATATTAAGGATTCCGGAAATATCCTTCCGGGGCATGGAGGAATGATGGACCGTTTCGACAGCCTTCTTTTTGTCGCACCGCTGATGACGGCTTTTTTACTGTTTATTAGGAGTTTCTGATGAAAGAAATCGCGGTACTGGGCTGCACCGGTTCTATCGGCACGCAGACGCTGGACGTCATTCGTCTCCATAAAGAGCGTTTTCATGCGGCGGTGCTGGCGGCGAGAAAAAATATTGATCTGCTTTTGCGGCAGTCGGAAGAATTCAGCCCGCACTGCATCGCGGTGACTGATCCGGAAGCGGGGAAAATTTTCCGTGAGAAATACAGCGGACCGGCGGAGGTCATCACAGGGGAGGACGCGCTGACCGAAGCGGTGAAAAGAACGGACGTGGATATGGCCGTTATCGCTGTTGTCGGTCTTGCGGGTCTCGCGCCGACGCTGGAAGCGATCCGGCAGGGAAAGGAGATTGCCCTTGCCAATAAGGAAACGCTTGTCGCCGGGGGCCGTCTTGTGACGGCTGCGGCCGATCAGCGGCATATCCTGATCCGGCCGGTAGACAGTGAGCACAGCGCCATATTCCAGTCGCTTCTGGGACAGGACAGAAAGGGAGTGCACAGCCTGATCCTGACGGCGTCGGGCGGCCCTTTCCGCGGGAAGACCCGGCAGGAGCTGGAAAAAGTCACGCTGGCGGACTGCCTGAAACATCCCACATGGAATATGGGCAGGAAGGTGACCATTGATTCCGCGACCATGTTCAACAAAGGTCTGGAAATCATAGAAGCGCACTGGCTGTTCCGTGTGCCTTATGAGCAGATTCGCGTCGTCGTGCAGCCGCAGAGCCTGATTCATTCCATGGTGGAATATGAGGACGGCTCGATCATCGCGCAGATCGGAAATCCCGATATGCGGCTTCCTATCCAGTTCGCGCTGACCTGGCCGGACAGGCTGCCGTCGCCTTCTCATCAGTTTGTGGACTGGAGCAAAATTACGGCGATCCTTGTGAGCGAGCCGGATATGAATGTATTCCGTTCGCTTCGGATGGCGTATGAAGCGGGGGAGGCCGGCGGCGACGCGGGAGCGGCCTTCAATGCGGCGGATGAAGCGGCGGTAGGCGCTTTTGCGGCGGGACGGATATCTTTCCTCCAGATCTATGATGTGGTGGAGAGCGTCCTGAACGGCTGGCAGACCGGGCCGATCACTTCGCTCGGCGATGTGCGGGACGCTGACAGGAGAGCGAAAGAAGCCGCGGAAGCGGTGATCCGGGGGATGGAACGGTGATGACGATTCTGGCGCCGATCATCGTTTTCGGACTCATTGTCCTCATCCATGAAGGCGGGCACTTTATTACGGCCAAAATGACCGGAATGAAAGTGGAAGAATTCGCCGTGGGGTTCGGGCCAAAAATCTGGTCGTGCAGAAAAGGGGAGACCGTGTATTCACTCCGTCTGATCCCTCTGGGCGGCTTTAATAAAATCATGGGCATGGCGCCCGGAGAATCATCGGATCCCCGGGCTTTTTGCGCGCGTCCGGTATGGCAGCGGCTGATCGTGATCTCCGCGGGCTCGGTGATGAATATTTTTTCCGCGTTTCTGATCTTTGCGGGGCTGTTCATGGCTGTCGGGATACAGACTTTTCCCAATCAGCCCGTTATCGGAGCCGTGCTTCCCGATTCTCCCGCACAGGCGGCAGACCTCCGTCCGGGAGACCGGATATTGGCCGTCAATGGACAGGCAGTCTCTCAGTGGACAGAGTTGGCGGAGCGTCTCAGTCTCCGCCCCAATCAGGTCGTTGCCGTCTCGTATGAAAGAGGCGGAGAACAGCGGTCGATCTCGGTGATTCCCGAAGATAACGGGCACGGGCGGGCCGTGATCGGCGTTACGCCTTTCATGGAAAGCCGGTCCGTTTCGCCGGGAGAAGCGGCTGTTTTGGGCGCGGACCGCTGCCTTTTTGTCATCCAGGCAGTTTTATCCGGCATTGGCGCGATGATCGCCGGCGGAACAGCGGATGTGTCCGGGCCGATCGGCGTAGCCCGCATGGCCGGAACGGTAGCGGAAACCGGCGCTCTTCAGTTCCTGCTGTTTATCGCGGTACTGAGCCTGAACTTGGGAGTGCTGAATCTGTTTCCCATACCTCTCCTGGACGGCGGGCTGTTCTTCCTGACGCTGGCCGAAGCCGTCCTGCGGCGGCCTTTGCCGGACAGGGCGCTGTACTACATCCAGACCGCGGGGATCATGATTCTGCTCAGCCTGTTCATGCTGGGAATGATCAATGATCTGTCCGCGCTGTCCCGGTAAAAAGGCGGCAGGATTTCTGAGATTCTGAAAGATCTTTCAACGGAGGCAATGATGAGAAAAACCAGACAGGTCAATGTAGGGGGCGTGCGGGTCGGAGGCGGAGCCCCGATCGCCATTCAGTCCATGAGCACATTCAGTCCCGTGGATACGTCATACGCGGCGGCGCAGATCAATGCGCTGAAAAAAGCGGGCGCGGATATCGTCCGGGTGGCTGTGCCGGACAGGAAAGCGGCGGAAGCGCTGAAAGACCTGAAGCAGATGACGGACGCGCCGCTGGTGGCGGACATCCATTTTGATTACCGCCTGGCGCTCACCGCCATGGAAGCGGGGATCGACGCGCTGCGCATCAACCCGGGAAATATCGGACGCAGGGAAAATGTAGTCAAAGTCGTGAAAATGGCCCGGCAGGTCCATGTGCCGATCCGGATCGGGATTAATGCGGGGTCTCTCCCGGAAGATCTTCTGGAGAAATACGGAGGACATCCCACGGCGGAAGGCATGGCAGAAGGCGCCATGCGTCATGTGCGCATTCTGGAAGAAGAAGGCTTTCATGATATTGTGATTTCCGTAAAGTCTACCGATGTGCCTATGATGGTGAAGGCCAACCGGCTCCTTGCGGCGCAGACAGACTATCCGCTGCATCTGGGCGTGACAGAAGCGGGAACGGAATACAGGGGCACAGTGAAATCGGCGATCGGGATCGGTTCGCTCCTTCTTGACGGCATCGGGGATACCATCCGTGTCTCGCTGACCGATGATCCGCTGAAGGAAGTCCGCGCGGCGAAAGAGATCTTATCGGCCCTCGGCATACAGCAGTACGGGCCGGTGATGATCTCCTGTCCTACATGCGGGCGCACGCAGGTCGATCTGATCCGCATGGCGCAGGCGGTGGAAGAAAAGCTGAAAGAATTTAAAACGCCGCTCCGCATTGCCGTCATGGGGTGCGCCGTGAATGGCCCCGGCGAAGCGAGGGAAGCGGATTTCGGGATCGCCGGCGGAAAAGGCAGCGGTCTGATTTTCAGTAAAGGAAAAATTCTTCGGAGCGTTCCCGAATCGGAACTGATTGATGCGCTGATGGAAGAAATCCGGAAGTATGAAAAAGAAAATCAATAATTTTTACAGAGCCTGTCCGGGTATCGGCGGGCTCTTTTCGTGCGCGCCTGCGGGGGAAAAGACGGCTGTATTTTTTGCGAATCCGGGAGAAGGCGTTTTTATTTTGGAATCAATTATGGGCTGGTGTATAATAATCAGCGGGAATCCATTTACGGTTTATCATTTCTCTTTTCCCGTCACAGAGGGAAAAGAATACAGGAGGAGATTTCTTTGTTAGCATCCAGATTGTACAGCCCGACACTCAGAGAAATTCCGGCGGAAGCCGTTGTTATCAGCCATAAATATATGCTGAAGGCGGGAATGATCCGCAAGATTGTCGGCGGGATCTATGTATATATGCCTCTGGCGTGGCGCACGCTGCAGAAGATCGAAGCGATCATCCGCGAGGAAATGAATAAGGCCGGGTCTCAGGAGATCCAGATGCCGATCATTCAGCCGGCGGAGATCTGGCAGCAGACCGGACGGTGGGCCGTCTACGGTGACGAGATGTTCCGCCTGCAGGATCGGCACGGTCGCCAGTACTGCCTCGCGCCGACTCACGAGGAAATGATCACGACGCTGGTGCACATGGATACCAATTCCTATAAACAGCTGCCGGTGAGTCTGTATCAGATCCAGAATAAATACCGCGATGAGCTTCGTCCCCGATTCGGGCTGATGCGGGGCCGTGAATTTATTATGAAAGACGCCTATACTTTTGATAAAGACGCGGAAGGGCTGGATATCCAGTACAGGCGCATGTATGACGCCTATACGAATATCTTTACCCGGTGCGGCCTGCATTTCCGTCCGGTACTGGCCGATTCCGGCGCGATCGGCGGCAGCACGACGCATGAATTTGAAGCGCTGGCCGATTCCGGAGAAGCGGATATTGTCTATTGCCGGCACTGCGATTTTGCGGCCAATACGGAAGCGGTCGTTCCGAATACGCTGCCCTGTGATGTTAAAAATGATAAAGAGAAAGAACTGGTGGCGACGCCGGGCCAGCACACGATCGAAATGGTCTGCGATTACCTTCGGCTGCCGATCGAACGGTCGGTCAAAGCGGTGGTATATAAACTGGACGATACGGTCGTGCTGGCAATGGTCCGCGGCGATCACGAAGTCAATGAAGTGCATTTGCAGAATATTTACGGCGCGGCTGTGGTCGGCATGGCTTCGGAAGAAGATCTGGCCCGCTGCGGTCTGACCGCGGGCTACATCAGCCCGATCGGTCTGAAAAAATCGGAATATTTCGATATCGTTGTCGACAAGTCCGTCATGGAAATGCAGGATGCCTGCTGCGGCGGCAATCAGAAAGACATGCATTATATCCATGTCAATCCGGCCCGCGATTTCGGCGATGTCCGTGTAGAGACCATCCGGATGATCAATGAGAAAGATGTGTGCCCGGAATGCGGCGGTGAGATCGTCATGAAGAAGGGCATCGAGGTGGGACAGGTATTTAAGCTGGGCACGAAGTACAGCGAAGCACTGGGCTGCACCTACCTGGATCAGAACGGCAAATCCCAGCCCATGGTCATGGGGTGCTACGGCATCGGCGTATCCCGCACGATGGCGGCGGCGATCGAGCAGAGCCATGACGACGACGGGATCATCTGGCCGGTCGCGATTGCTCCCTATGAGGCGGTCATTGTACCGGCAAACAACAAAGACGAGAAAGTGATGGCGGCGGCGCAGGTGCTGTATGAGTCCTTTGAGGAAAAGAGCGACGAAGTCGTTCTGGATGACAGAAATGAGAGAGCGGGCATCAAATTTAAGGACGCGGATCTCATCGGGTATCCGGTGCGGGTGACGATCGGCAAGAAATGGCAGGAATCGGGCAATGTGGAGATCCGCATCCGCCGCACAGGAGAGACCATCGAAGTGCCGCTGGAAGAATGCCGGGAAAAAGTTCTTGCCGTACTCAGCGATCTGCACAGCAAAAATCAGTGATCAGCGCGCATTGGCGGGCAGGAGGACAGGATGGAAGAGCTGGAGATCATCCGTGAAAAGATCCGGGAAATCGATAAAGACCTGATCGTCTTATTTGAAAAACGTATGGCGCTTTCCCGGGAAGTGGCAGTCTGCAAGATGAAAAAGCAAATGCCCGTGTACGACGCGGGCCGGGAGGAAAAGAATATCCGCGAATTGTCTGAACTTCTGACGGACATATCTGACCGGCCTTATTTCCGGAAGTGGTATCAGATGCTGATGGACGTATCGAAAGAAAAGCAACGGGATACAGAGAAGGAAGAGAAATGACAGAAGAACTGCGGGGAGTTGTTGCAGCAATCGTTTTTCACAGCGCCGACGGCGTGTTCTGCGTATTTCGGATGAAACTGAAAGACAGCGGAAAACTAATTACGGCGGCGGGTGAAGCGGGCACTCCTTCAGTCGGTCAGTCGGTGACAGTGCGGGGATGCTGGGTGCGGCATCCCCGTTTTGGCATGCAGTTCAAAGCGGAGGCTTTTGTAGAAAGCCGGCCGGAAAATGCGGAGGAGATCAGGGACTATCTGGCGTCCGGCAGCGTGGAAGGCATCGGTCCGCAGCTCGCGCAGCGGATCACCGACCGGTTCGGAAGCCGTACGCTGGAGATCATGGATGAAGATATGGAAGCGCTCCTCGACGTGCCCGGCATCGGACTGAAAAAACTGGAGCAGATACGGAAATCCTATGAGGAAGGGACTGCGCTCCGGACGCTCACCCTCACTTTGCAGGCGGCGTCCGTGCCGGTGCGCTTTGCCGCGTCTTTTTTGAAGACCTACGGAGAGGAAGCGGAGCATGTTCTGAAGAACGAGCCATATCGGGCCGTGTCGGAGATTCCGGGATTCAGCTTTCAGATGGCTGACCGCATCGCGCTGGCGGAGGGGCTGAGTCCGGGGAGCGAAGAGCGCATCCTGGGCGGTCTCTTTTACGTGCTGTCTCAATATGCATCCGAAGGCCACTGCTGCGTTCCGGCAGACGCGCTGTATTTCCAGACGGCGCAGACGCTGGGCCTAGCGCAGGAGCTGGTGGAATCAGCCGGACAGGAAGCGGAAGAGATCGGTGAAATTCCTTCCGTCATCTGGCGGGACCGGCTTTTTCTGTACCTGCCGTCGCTGTATGAAGCGGAGACGGAGTCCGCGCAGCGTCTGCGGGAGATGTCCGGCGCCGGATATATCGGAAGCGCGGCGCTGTCTATCCGAAAATTTGAAAAAGAAAACGGCATTGCGCTGGCGGAAGAGCAGAAACAGGCTGTCCGGTCGGCTATGGAATCGGGGCTGCTCATCATTACAGGCGGGCCTGGTACGGGAAAGACGACCATTATCCAGGCGATCATTACGGCAGCAGAGCAGCACCATATGAAAGTGCGGCTCATGGCTCCGACAGGAAGAGCGGCAAAACGTCTGTCCATCGCCGCCGGGAGGAATGCGGATACCATTCATAAAGCACTGGAGGCGGAACGCCGCGGAGAGAAGACTTTTTTCGGAAAAAATGAGTCGGAACCGCTGCGGGAAGACCTGATCATTGTGGACGAATCATCCATGATGGATATGCTCCTGTTTTATCGGCTGCTGTGCGCCCTGAAACCCGGCGCGCGGCTGATCCTTGTGGGAGATATCGATCAGCTGCCGCCGGTCGGCCCCGGCGCCCCGCTGAAAGCGCTGATCGAGTGGGGCGAAGCGCCCGTAGTGCGCCTGCAGCGCATATTCCGTCAGAAAGAAGGCAGCGGCATCATACAGAACGCGGCGCGCATCCGTGAGGGGCTCATGCCGGAACCGGATCTGAGCGGAGATTTTCAGATCTGCTTTGCGGACAGTGAAGAGGAGGCCTATTCTCTGGTCATGACTCTCTGCCGGGAATATGGATACGAGACAGATGAGAAGAAGTGGAATATGCAGGTGCTGTCGCCGATGTACCGGGGCCTGTGCGGCGTTGATCATCTGAATCGGGCCATTCAGCAGTATGTTCATGGCGGCGAGGTCTCCGGCTTTATGAAAGACGATAAAGTCATGCAGATGCGGAATGACTACGAAAAAGGCGTCTACAATGGCGATATCGGCCTTGTCTGGGCGGTGAACGGGAACCGGGTGTTCGTTCATTTTGCGGAGAAAGAAGTCGTTTATGAAGGCGATGAACGGCGGGATATCCAGCTGGCTTATGCGGTGACGGTGCATAAAAGTCAGGGCAGCGAATATGATATGGTCATTCTCGTTCTGCTCCCGTCGCAGCGGATGATGCTTCAGCGGAATCTGCTGTATACCGGCGTGACCCGGGCGGGAAAGCGGACGATTCTGATCACCATGGGCGGCGCGCTGCAGACAGCTGTGCGCAGCCATAAGACTGCAGGCAGATGCAGCATGCTGCTGCCCCTGCTGGCTGGGGAGGCGCGGGAATGAATCCGTGGAAAAAAGCATTGCTGGATCTCCTGTTTCCCTGCTGCTGTCCGGGATGCGGAAAAATGACCGATGCGGAGGCGCCATGGTGCGAAGACTGCATCCGGCTGTTCTGGCATCCCAGGCTGCTCAGCCGTTCCCATGACCGGGCGCTGGAAGGATGCTATGCCTGCTGTCAGTATGAGGAAGGAATACGCCGGTGCATTATCGGTCTAAAATATAGTGGGAAAAAAGAATATGAAAGTTCCTTTCCCATGCTGCTTGACCGCTTTCCCTGGTGGGCGCGGCTGAAAAACTATGATGTGGCTGTTCCCGTGCCTCTCTCGGGAGAACGGAAAAAGGAGAGAGGCTATAACCAGTGCGACCTGATCTTTCAGACCTATATGAAGACGCTCGGAAAGCGGTACGATCCGGACATGCTGGTGAGAATACGTCCGACGGAAACACAATCGCTTCTGGATCAGGAGTCGCGGAAAGCAAATGTGCGCGGCGTTTTTCATATTAACCGGGGCCGGGATATCCGGGGAGAAAATATATTGCTGCTCGACGACGTCTATACGACCGGCGCGACTATGCATGAAGCGGCGCGGGAATTGAAAAGGGCCGGCGCCTCATCGGTCATGGGGCTGGTCATGGCGAGCGGCGCTGACTGAACGTAAAAAAAGACCGTTTCCTCCATCCGGAAACGGTCTTTTTTATTGGAATTATTTGTATAGAATTTTCAGGAAAGAAAGCGTGATCTCCGGGTCAAAGAGCGTGCCGGAGCCGCTGAAAATGGCCTGTGATACTTCGCTTCTGGATTTCAGGTGGAAATCCGGGGCTGAATAAATCTTGCTGTCATAATAACTGGCGATGGCGATGATCCGTGCGCCGATGGGGATATTTACATTTTGCAGATGTTTGGGATAGCCGCTCCCGTTCCACTGTTCATGGTGGAATCGGATATACGGGATCAGATCCTGACAGGCAGGATTTGTCTCAAGCATATTGGCGCCAAGTTCAGGATGTTTCTTATACAGCTGGTATTCTCTCGTCGTCAGATTCGGATAGCGCTCCAGAATGCGGTTGGGCATGGTTAAAAGACCTATGTCATGGAGGAGACCGGCATAGTGGATCAGCGTGACTTCGTTAGACGGCAGCCGCATGTAAAGCGCTGTCGTCCCGGCGAAATTGGCTACGCGGACAGAATGCTCGTAGAGCTGCTGCGATTTCAGACGCATCAAGTACGTGAAATGCAGAACGATATCTTCCAGTTCGTCCCGTATGCTTCCAAAGGCGGCAGGCGACTGGAAAAGAGAAGATGTATACATGGAATCACCCTGGTAAAACGGCAAAATACGCAAACAAAAAGCAGCGGCAGCTGCTCTTTGCTCGATCCTGCCCCGCTGTTACTGAGAAATGGAATGGCGCTTGAGCCAGGCAGTCATGTAAGAACATTCCGAGCGGATTTCTTTGTGCTGCTTCTGAGTGTAGTCCCAGGCTGCGGCGGCAAGCTGACCGGCAAGTCCTCTTCCGGAGAGGGCAGAGGGCACGACCGTATGAAGTACGGTGACAGACTGATCATCTTCCGCGTATTCCAGCCAGGAAACACCTTCCGGATTATCGATGGTGAATTTGTGGTTGGAGGCATCGTGATTAACCATAATTTTCCCCTCCTTTTTTATGTATTGTAATGGATTTTCCGCGGTTCGTCAAAACGGCAGCAAAAAAGAGAGACCTCTTCATAAAGAGGAGTCTCTCTTTTTTTGCTTTCAGAATACTTTGCTTCCGTCGTACGTTTCGCCGCCGATGTTCGGATTGGCGCCGTACTGCACGGCCCATTCCCATTTATATTTCAGAGCCTGTTCATGAAGATTTCGGATGACGTCCTGCTTGCGGACGACTTTTCCCGGAACGCCGACGACCAGAGAATTCGGCGGAATGACCTGATCCTGCAGGACCAGAGCGCCGGCAGCAATGATAGAACCTCTGCCGATCTTCGCGCCGGTGAGGACGGTGGCGTGCATCCCGATCAGGACATGGTCTTCAATCTCACAGCCATGTACGCAGGCGCAGTGGCCGATGGTCACATAATCGCCGATGATGCAGGGATTGTGATCAGCGACGTGCAGGCAGACAAGATCCTGGACATTGCTGCATTTTCCGATGGAAATATAATTCACGTCGCCCCGCGCCACGACGCCGGGCCAGAGGCTGGCTTCTTCCGCGACGCGGACATCGCCGTACAAATGGACGCCGGGAGCGACGAACGCATTATCGTCGATCTGTGGAGAGATTCCTTTGAAGCTTTGAGAAGTAAGGGTATACATAGAGCAGTCCTCCTTTTAAAAGTTACAAGAAATAAATCGTCAAATCCGCAGAAGCTGCGCGCCCAGCGCCAGGCGTTCTTCTGTTTCGGAAACCAGTTCAGCCATAATTTCCTGTACGGGCTGAATGCGGTTGAGCCGATTCAGCGACATGCCGACGAGGATAAATCCGTTTTCCGTATCGCCTTCCATGGCGCCTTTCCAGTTGGTCCCTCTGGCGAGAGCCATCAGTTCTTCTGCCGGCGCGCCGCTGTATTCTTTCTGCAGATACGCTTCGCTCCATTTATTTTTCAGACCGCGGACGCTGTCGTTTTTCGTAAATCCGGTCACGGTAGAATCCGTATCGACGGCGTCGATGATGGCCTGCTTGGCCTTCGGATGAAGGATACATTCCTCCGCGAGAAGGAAGCGGGAGCCCATCTGCACGCCGGATGCGCCCATGAGCAGCGCGGCGGCAATGCCGCGGCCGTCTACGATGCCGCCCGCCGCGATGACAGGGATCTCTACTTCGGGGATGACATTTTCCATGAGAGCCATGGTCGTCAGTTTGCCGTCATGGCCGCCGGCTTCCATGCCCTCGATGACAAGGGCGTCTGCGCCTTTGTCCTGCACGCGCGCGGCGAGCTTCGCATTGGGCACGACGGGAATACATTTGACGCCGTGCGACTGCAGCGGTTCAAAATAAGGAACCGGATTTCCTGCGCCGATCGTGACAAACGCCAGTTTTTCATCACAGACGAGCTGCGCCACATCATCTTTATTGGGGGACTGCAGCATCAGATTGACGCCAAAAGGCTTATCCGTCATATCTTTCGTGCGGCGGATCTGTTCGCGGACCGTGTCAATATCAGCGCCGCCCGTGGCAATGACGCCTGTGCCGCCGGCATGGCAGACGGCTGCTACGAGATTGGACTCCGAGAGGTAGGCCATAGCGCCCTGGATGATCGGATAGTTGATTCCAAGAAGTTCAGTGATTTTGGTTTTCCACATACGGGAGCCTCCTTTGTAAGTAATAATCAATTATATGATCTTTTTATACAAAAACACATATCTATACCATATCTGCATTATATGGGGTTTTATGGGGGTTGTAAAGCTGAGAAACGCATAAGAAAAAGACTTTCTTTATTTTGAGAACATGGGAATATCCGATGCATTTCGCGGAAAAGGCATTGCTGTGCGCCTGTACGGCAACAGGCGTAATAGAATCATTTTATGACAGCCTTTCATGCGGAGAAAGAAGAAATATGATATACTAAATGTGTAAATAGATGTATGATTTTATGCCAGTCGGGACACAATTTGTCCACTGGGATGGGAGGTGAATTTGTGGAAGAGGAATCTCTGCTGTCGCTTCTTGTTCCTGAGATCATGGAACAGGCGGCGGAACGATATGAAGTGCTTCGTCAGATTGCTCTTTCACAGCCGGTAGGGAGACGATCGCTGGCAGTACAGACAAAACTGACAGAGCGGATTGTGCGGGGACACGTGGAAGTGATGGAGCGTTCCGGCCTTGTGAACGTACAGCCCAATGGGATCCGCCTGACGGAAAAGGGAGAAATGGTGCTGGCGCCGCTGGCCAGATATTTTTTAAAGCGGCCTTCTTTTGCGGAATTGGAGCGGCACCTGAAAGATGTTTTATCCATGAAGCGGGTCATTCTGGTCCATGGAGACATGGATCAGGATGAGATCGTGAAAAAGAATGTAGGGCAGGAAGCGGCGCTGATTCTGAGCCGTTTTCTGAAGCACGGGCAGATCATCGCCGTGAGCGGCGGGACGACGATGTCGGCGCTGGCGTCGGCACTGCCCCGTCTGAATCTCGATGTGACGGTCGTACCGGCGCGGGGAGGCTTCGGCGAGAAGATCGAATACCAGGCTAATACCATAGCGGCGGTTACTGCGGGAAAGATCGGCGGAACGTACCGTATGCTTCACATCCCGGACGGTTTCAGCCCGGAACTGATCGATATGCTCCGCCGGGAAACGCCGGATCTTAATGAGATCGAGTCACTGATCCATCGTGCGGATATTCTGGCGATCGGCGTGGGAGAAGCCAACCGCATGGCACAGCGGCATCAGCTGGAATCCGGACGGAAAAACCGGCTGATCGCAGAAGGCGCCTGCGGGGAAGCGTTGGGGCTTTATGCGGATATTAAAGGGGATATCCTCTACCGCATGAATAATGTCGGTATTACGCTGGAAGAACTGGGGTCTATTCCGACGGTCATCATCGCCGCCGGCGGCGCATCCAAAGGCTCGGCCATACTTGCGATGGCGCGGGCCGGGGTGAGAGGCATCCTGGTGACCGATGAAGGAGCGGGGAAAGAGATTCTCAGGCTTTCCGCAAAAGAGAGCATTCAGTGAGACAGGAAAATTCTTTTATTATAAAGCGGTATTGTAAATTGTTTTCAGGAGGTAATGGAAATGGCAACAAAAATCGGCATCAATGGATTTGGCAGAATCGGACGTCTTGTATTCCGGGTCATGCTGGAGCGCGATGATTTTGAAATTACGGCGATCAACAATCCGAGCGGCGCGGAAACAGCGGCGTATCTGGCGAAGTATGACACGGTGCACGGCAGATTGGAAAAAGACATCCTCGTAGAAGGCGATGATCTCCTGATCGACGGGCACCGGATCCATGTGTTCCATGACAGAGATCCGGAAAATCTGAAATGGGAAGATTATGGGGTGCAGATGGTCATCGAATCAACGGGCAAGCTGAAAGATCATGAAAGCGCCGGAAAGCACATTCACGGCACGGTAAAGAAAGTCATCATTACGGCTCCGGGCAAAGATGATGACGCGACTCTCGTCATGGGCGTCAATGAGAACAGCTACAATCCGGAAACAGACCATATCATTTCCAATGCGTCCTGCACGACGAACTGCCTGGCGCCGGTAGTCAAGGTGCTGAATGAGACATTCGGCATCCGCCGCGGCATGATGACGACGGTTCATTCCTACACGAACGACCAGGCGATTCTGGAAAAAGCGCATAAAGATCCGCGAAGAGGAAGAGCGGCGGCGGAAAATATCATTCCCACGTCGACCGGCGCGGCAAAAGCGATCGGCGCGGTCATTCCCGAATTAAAAGGAAAGCTGAACGGACTGGCGATCCGCGTTCCCACGCCGGATGTTTCTCTTGTGGACCTGTCCTGCGAAGTAGAAAGAAAAGTGACAAAAGAAGAGGTCAATGCGGCCCTGAAGGCAGCGGCGGAAGGCGAGCTGAAAGGCATTCTGGCATATACGGATGAGCCGCTCGTTTCCAGCGATTTCCGCGGAACGAATGTGAGCAGCACCGTAGACGGAGATCTCACGATGGTTGTCGACGGCGATCTGGTCAAAGTGATCGCATGGTACGACAATGAATGGGGATATTCCTGCCGAATCGCTGATCTGGCTGCATTTGTGGCGTCAAAGGGGTTATAAAAATGAAACAGACTGTATATGACGTTTCCTTTGCGGGAAAAACCGTTTATGTCAGAGTGGACTACAATGTTCCTCATGAAGCGGACGGGACGATAAAAGACGACCGCCGGATCAGAGCGACTGTGCCGACGATCAGGTATCTGCTTGATCAGGGGGCGGCGGTCGTTCTGGCAAGCCATATGGGGCGGCCGAAGGGAGAATACAAACCGGAGCTGTCTCTCAGAAAAGCAGGCGAGCGGTTGTCGGAACTGCTCGGCATGCCGGTCGGATTTGCGGAAGACTGCGTCGGCGAGAAAACGGACGCGATGAAAGCGGCGCTCCGGCCCGGCGAAGTCCTGCTGCTGGAAAATCTCCGCTTCCATAAGGAAGAAGAAAAAAATGACCCGGCATTTGCGGAAGCGCTGGTCCGCGGCTGCAGCACGGCGGTCAATGACGCTTTCGGCGTTTCGCACCGCGCTCATGCTTCTGTCGTGGGCGTTGGCAAACTGCTCCCAATGGCGGCGGGCTTGCTTCTGAAAAAAGAGATCGATTTTCTGGAAGGTGTGATCGATCATCCGCAGCGGCCCTTTGCGGCGATCATCGGAGGCGCGAAGATCAGCGATAAGATCCATGTCATTGCGAATCTGATGGAAAAAGCGGATGTCATTTTGATCGGCGGCGGCATGGCAAATACATTTGTTGCGGCAGAAGGCCATGATATGGGGAAATCCCTTCAGGATAAAGACCGGTTTGATCTGGCGAGAGAGCTCATGGCGAGAGCGGAAAAACTTGGAGCCAGGATGCTTCTGCCCGTAGACTTTACCGCAGGAGATGCCTTCTCGGAAAAGGCCAATGTGAAAGTGCTGACGGCGGAAGAATTTTCCGATCCGTGGATGGCGCTTGATATCGGACCGAAGACCATTGATCTGTATATGGATACACTGAAAAAGATGAAGACCGTCGTTTGGAACGGGCCGATGGGCGTTTTTGAAATGGAGCCTTTCTCCAAAGGCACCTTTACCATTGCGAAAGCGTTGGCCGAGATCGATGCGACGACTGTCGTCGGCGGCGGCGAATCGGCAGAAGTCGTGGATAAACTGGGCTTGGAAGACCGTCTGTCCCACGTGTCTACCGGCGGCGGCGCATCGCTGGAAATGCTGGAAGGCATGGTGCTTCCGGGCATCGCTGTGCTGGCAGATAAGGAGGCCTGATCTTGAGAATACCGTTGATTGCGGGAAACTGGAAAATGAACGGGACCCCCGCCGGAGCGGAAGCGCTGCTTCAGAAGCTTGCGAAAGCCGCAAAGGGACGTGCGGAAATGGCGATTTTTCCGCCGTTTACCGCGATCTGGCAGGCGGAAAAATATCTGAAAGGCACTTTCATCCGCTGGGGAGCGCAGAATGTGTATCCCGAGGAGAAAGGCGCCTATACCGGCGAAATATCCCCGGATATGCTGAGAGAGCTGGGATGCAGCTATGTGATCTGCGGGCATTCGGAAAGACGGCAGCTGCTGGGAGAGACGGATGCGTTCATCAACAGAAAAATTCATGCGCTGTTCCGTGCGGGGATCGTGCCGGTGCTGTGCGCAGGAGAAACGGCGGAAGAACGCCGGGACGGCAGAACCGCCGCTGTGCTTCAGAGAGAGATCGAAGAAGGTCTCCGCGGCATCGACGCGGCAGACGCAGGACGCATGATCATTGCCTATGAGCCGGTCTGGGCGATCGGCGCCGGACAGGCGGCTTCAGCGGAAGAAGCGGAAGAAGCGGCCGGATGGATCAGAGAATGTGTATTCCGTCTGTTCGGCAGAGAAGCGGCGGACACGGTGCGGATCCTGTACGGCGGCAGCGTCAGCAGCGTGAACATCGAATCTTTCCTGCAAATGCCGGATATCGATGGCGCGCTGGTCGGCGGAGCCAGTCTGAATGCTGAGGAATTCATTTCTATTTACAAAAGGGCAGATGTCTGAAGAAAGGATAATAAAATGGCAGCTATTTCTGATATCCATGCAAGAGAAATTCTGGATTCCAGAGGAAATCCGACAGTAGAAGTCGATATGGAGCTTGAAGACGGCACTTTTGCGAGAGCCGCTGTTCCTTCCGGGGCGTCAACGGGCATGTATGAAGCAACGGAACTGCGCGACGGCGACAAAGCCAGATACGGCGGCAAGGGTGTGCTTCAGGCGGTCGAAAATGTCAATACGGAGATCGCCGACGCGGTGATCGGGCTGGACGCTTCCGATCAGCGCGGCATTGATCACCTGCTCATCGATCTGGACGGCACGGAGAATAAGAGCCGTCTCGGCGCAAATGCGATCCTTGCGGTATCCCTGGCGGCGGCGCATGCGTCCGCGCAGTCTGCGGGCCTTCCGCTATATCAGTACCTGGGAGGGACGAATGCGCACGTGCTCCCGATCCCGATGATGAATATCATGAACGGAGGCGCTCATGCGGACAACAATGTAGATATCCAGGAATGCATGATCATGCCGGTGGGAGCGGAGAGCTTTACAGAAGGTCTCCGCATGGGCGCAGAAGTCTACCATGCGCTGAAAAGTGTGCTGAATGAGAAATCCCTCTCTACTGCTGTCGGCGATGAAGGCGGGTTTGCTCCGGATCTTCCGTCCAATGAAGCGGCGATCGAAGTGATTTGTGAAGCCATTGAAAAAGCCGGTTACCGATGCGGCAAAGATATCGCGCTGGCTCTCGATGTGGCGGCGTCTGAGATCCTCGGAGAGGACGGCCTGTATCATCTGACCGGAGACCATACAGCAAAAGACGCGGATGGTATGATCGCGTATTATGAAAGACTGATCGAAAATTATCCGATTATTTCCATCGAAGACGGACTGGGCGAAGAAGACTGGGACGGCTGGAAAATGTTGACAGCCGCGCTCGGGAAGAAGATCCAGCTCGTCGGCGATGATTTGTTCGTTACCAATACGAAGCGGCTTTCCCGCGGTATTCATGAAGGCGTCGCCAATTCGATCCTGGTCAAAGTCAATCAGATCGGCACGCTGACAGAGGCTTTTGAAGCGGTGGAAATGGCGAAGCGCAGCGGGTACTCGGCGGTCATTTCTCATCGTTCCGGCGAAACGGAAGATACAACGATCGCAGATATTTCCGTAGCGCTGAATGCGGGCCAGATCAAGACCGGCGCGCCGGGCCGAATGGAACGCGTTGCGAAATACAACCAGCTTCTCCGCATCGAAGAAGATCTGGACATCAATGCGGTCTACGGGGACGGACATATCCGTCATCTGCTCCGCCGTCTGTTCTAATTAAATAAATCGAATAAAGACAGCTGCAGAAATGCGGCTGTTTTTATTTTGACAAATAGCAGGCCCTGTGCGATACTTCAAAAAAGACGGATTTCTTGATTTTGTTTTCGGGAATATGATAGGATACAAACAATATTTTCATTGAGGTGAAAGAATATGCCGACAAAAATCAGTGTAGAAATTCTTGAAGAACTGGGCGACCTTTCCGTCAGTGCAAACGGATGGAAAAAACAGCTGACTTATACGAGCTGGAATGGGCGCAGTCCGAAATTTGATCTCCGTTCCTGGGATGGGGATCACACTTCCATGACCAAAGGACTGACCCTGACAAAAGAGGAATTGATGAATCTCCGCGATGTGCTGAATCAGCTTGATTTTGAAAAATACGAAGATTAAATTCTTTAAAGAACCGACAGGATTTTTGAAAGACTAAAAAAGGCCTTTTCGAGGAGGCCTTTTTCGTTTATTCGGATCGCTTTCATGGTTCTGCGGAGGACAGAAATGGATGGCATAATGCAGGAAAACAATAAAAGCAATATAAGACAGAGAAAAGCATATCTGTTCTGTCTTATCGGGATGGCGGTTGACGCCGTTCTCGGCCTCCTTAAAATCTGGATGGGCTGGCAGAGCGGTTCCATTGCGGTGATCGGGGACGGATTCAATAATGTGACCGACGCAGGGTCGGTATTTCTGCTCCTCCTCACGTTTTACTATGCGGCAAAGCCTTCGGACAGGACGCATCCCTTTGGGCACGGGCGGCTGGAATATTTGAATTCTACAATCATGGCCTCCGCCGTTCTTTACGTGGGAATATCTCTCCTGTGCAATTCTGCGGAGAAGATCATGGATCCGGAGCCAATCGAATTCAGCGGGCTGCTTGCGGCAGTGCTGATCGCCAGCATTATCGGGAAACTCCTTCTTTCCCTTGTATACAGAAAAGCGCAGAAAGAGACGGGTTCGCAGGCCTTCAGCGCCTACGGCGCGGATTCACTTTCCGATGTGCTTTCCACGGGCGGCGTTCTTATCGCTGTGGCGGCGGAAAAAATGACGGGATTCCATATTGACGGCTGGGTCGGAGGCCTCGTGGCGCTGGCGGTCATTTATACGGGCTACAGTATCCTGAAACAGGCGGTCAATTCTATTATCGGCACGTCGCCGGACGAAGAGATCTATGAAGAAATCAGAACCTTTATCTGTGGGATACAGGGGATATACGGTGTCCATGATCTGATCATTCACGATTACGGGCCGGGGAATCTATTCCTTTCCGCGCATGTGGAAATGGACAGCCGGATGACGCTGATTGATAGTCACAACTTGGCGGAGCAGGCGGCAGAACGGATCAAGGAAACTTTTCACATGCAGGCGGTGATCCATGTGGATCCGAAGGCGGTGGATAATCCGAGGGCACGCATGTATGCGCGGGATCTGGAATCGGCGATTTATCGGTCGCGGCTTCCTCTGGCTTATCATGACTTTTTTGTGGAGGAATCGGGGGAAAAGATCCGGCTCTCTTTCGAGTTGACTTTCACAGAGAAATGTAAAAAGACGGATCAGGAGATCTATGAGATCCTTGATGCGGAAATAAAGCGTTTCAATCTGCAGTACCACATCGATATGATGATAGACCGCAATTTTATAAGCGGAAAACGCTATGGGGAATGAGGACGGGGAGCCAGGAATGGATAAAGATATAAAGATGTGAGATGCGGATTATGGGCATTTGTCGGCACAGATCAGAATGATATAATAAAAAATAACACCTCTGCTGGAACGCGGCGGCGGGATTGCGGCAGAATATAGAATACAGGCGGATGGATGTGGATATATGAAGAAGCAATGGAAAATACTGGCGGCTGCGGGGATCTTTATCTGCGGGGGATGGGCGCACGGCGAAGCGGCTGTACAGAACGGCGATTCCGGCGTGCTCGTCCGGTCTGTACAGCAGGCCCTGAACCGTTCCGGTTATTCCGTTGCGGTCGACGGTTCTTATGGTACAAAGACGGCCGACGCGGTGAGGGCATTCCAGAAACGCCACAGCCTGACGGCGGATGGGGTCGTTGGACCGGCAACCTACCGGGCTCTGACTGGACAGACCCTGCCGGATGTCATTCCGGCGCGGAAAAAAGAGAAAAATCGGATTAAAGGCATGACTGACGCGGTCATGAAGAAGCAGACGGAATCGGCATCGTATCCCCAAAACGGTATCTGGCAGAATAGTATCGGCGGACTGGCGGAAGAGGTCACAAAAGAGGCAAGAAAATATATTGGGATCCCTTATCGGTTCGGCGGTACGGATACCGCCGGATTTGACTGCTCCGGATTTATTCAGTATATCTTTGAAAAAGAAGGAGTCATTCTTCCCCGCATGGCGGATGAACAGTATCTTGTGGGAGAAAGAGTCGCCTTTGATGCGCTGGAGCCGGGAGATCTGGTCTTTTTCTCCACGTATGAGAGCGGAGTCTCTCATTCCGGCATTTATATGGGCGGTGGAAACTTTATCAGCGCAACGAGCAGCCGCGGGATCGCCGTAGCAGATATGATGAGCGGATACTGGCGGAACTGTTATGTCGGTGCGAAAAGAATTTTATGAAAACAAAAGCGGCACGGATCGATTTCCGTGTTTCTTTTTTATTTTCTGAAAAATCCGGGGGAGGCAAAGATGATTATCGGAATGATTCAGATGAAGACAGACGCCGGGGAGAAAGAGGAAAATATCAGCAGGGCATTTCATTTGATGGAAAAAGCTGCGCCCCGGTGCGGTCTCTTGATCCTGCCGGAATTATGGATGATCGGTTATGATTTCCGAAAGATTCAGGAACAGGCGGTGTGTCCCGGCGATGCGCTGATGGAAAGTCTGTCCCGGTTTGCGGCGTATCATCGGGTGACGGTCGCGGCGGGAACCGTGCCGCTGCGCCGGGAAGGCGCTCTTTATAATACGGCGATGGTTTTCGGCCCGGACGGGTGCCTGCAGTGCACATACAGCAAAAGGAGGCTTTTTTACGGATATCTGGAATCTGAGCTCCTGCGGCCCGGAACGGGAAGCAGTCAGACAGAGATTGGCGGGGTTACGTGCGGGTTTGCGGTCTGCTATGAACTATATTTTCCGGAGCTTTTCAGCGAGATCGCCGCGCGGGGTGCGGATATGGCAATTGTTCCCATGTCGTGGCCGGCGCCCCGCATTGAGCGCATGCAGATTCTGGCAAGAGCGAGGGCGATCGAAAACGGGATGGCCGTCTGCGCGGTCAACATGGCGGGAGAATATCATGGGATCCGTATGGGAGGACATTCCTGCTTCGTCGATCAGGAAGGGAATGTCCTGGCTGAAGCGGGAGAGAAAGAAACGATTCTTTATGCGGAGTATAATACAAATACGGAAGAAAGTATTGGTAAACACATTGCGGCCCTTCGGGCAGAAAGGAATGCACAGCAGGGGTGACTGTCATGAAAAACTATATTGCGGAAAGAAATCAAATGGCGGCGGACATGGTCATCGCCGCACTGAAACGGCGGCACATTGAAGGTGTGTATGCGGAAAATAAAGAAACGGCTCTGGCCGCGGCACTGGCAATGATTCCGGAAGGAAGTTCTGTCGGCTGGGGCGGAAGCGCGAGCATTGAAGAGATCGGGCTGAAGCAGGCCGTCAAAGAAGGACCGTATTCGGTGATTGACAGAGATACGGAAAAAGATGCCGAAGAAAGAAAACAGCTGGAACGGCAGTGCTTTTTCACGGATTATTACCTGATGGGGACAAATGCCATTACAGAGGACGGCATTCTCGTGAATCTGGACGGACGGGGGCCCCGCGTGGCGGCGCTTTGCTATGGTCCGAATCACGTCATCGTCATTGCGGGCATGAATAAATTGGTGTCCGATGTGGAAGCGGCAGTAAAAAGAGTGAGACATACCGCGGCGCCGATCAATGCGCTCCGCTTTCCCGGAGAGTCTCCCTGCCGGAAGGGCGGCCTCTGCAAAAATTGTCTTCAGCCATCCTGCATATGCAGTCAGCTGGTCATCACTCGGAACAGCATGGATCCGAACCGCATCAAAGTGATCATCGTCGGGGAAGATCTTGGGTACTGAGAAAGCGGTTTTTCCTTTACCTGCCATGGCACGGCGTGTATAATTAAATAACACTGAAAATAACAATGATAAACTGCCGTAATGTAAGGAGGCATACAATGAAAGGCAATGAAATTCGCGAGAATTATCTTTCTTTTTTTGAATCTAAAGGGCATCTGAGACTTCCCAGTTATTCACTGATCCCGCAGAATGACCCGAGCCTTCTGCTGATCGGCGCGGGTATGGCTCCGCTGAAACCGTTTTTTACGGGGAAAATAGAGCCGCCTTGCCACCGCGTGACGACCAGCCAGAAATGCATCCGGACCGGAGATATTGAAAACGTCGGACACACGGCAAGACATCATACCTTTTTTGAAATGCTCGGAAACTTTTCCTTCGGCGATTATTTCAAAAAAGAAGCGATTGCGTGGGCCTGGGAATTCCTGACGGAAGTTCTCCAGCTGGAAAAGGAAAAGTTATATGTGACGATTTATCCGGATGATCAGGAAGCCTATGATTACTGGCATAAAATGATCGGCGTGCCGGAAAATCACATCTATCCGCTGAGTGATAATTTCTGGGAAATCGGCGAGGGCCCTTGCGGTCCGGATTCGGAGATTTTCTACGATCAGGGCGAAGAATTCGGTACAGATCCGGAAAATCAGATGGGCGGCGACGGAGACAGGTTCCTTGAGATCTGGAATCTCGTATTCAGCCAGTTTGACCGGCAGAAAGACGGTTCGTACCTGCCGCTCGCCAAGAAGAACATCGATACCGGCGCGGGACTGGAGCGCTTGTCGGCGGTGATGCAGCATAAGAAAAACAATTTTGAAACCGATCTGTTTTTCCCGATCATTGAACGGGCCGCGGCGCTGGCGCATACGGCGTACGGCGCGGGCGCGCAGACTGATGTGTCTCTGAAGGTCATTTCCGACCATACAAGAGCGATTGCCAATATGATCGGAGACGGCGTGCTTCCGTCCAACGAAGGCCGCGGGTATGTCCTGCGCAGGATCCTGCGCCGCGCGGTGCGCCACGGAAAGCTGCTCGGCATTGAAGGGCCTTTTATCGGTCAGATGATCGACGAGGTCGTGGAAATGATGAGCCCGGCGTATCCTGAGCTTATCGAAAAGCAGGAGTTTATAAAGAAGATCGCCGGTACGGAAGAACAGCGTTTCCAGACGACGCTGAATGCGGGCACCGATCTTCTCTCCGAGATGATCGAAGATCTCAAAAAGAAGCAGCAGACGATCCTGCCCGGCGCGGATGTATTTAAGCTCTATGATACATACGGATTCCCGTGGGAACTGACGGAAGAAATCGTCCGTGAACAGGGAATGGATATCGATGAAAAAGGATTCGAAGCATCCATGGCCGAACAGAAGGAAAGAGCCCGCAGCGCACGAGTGAAAGTATCTCTGAAAGTTGCGACGCCGGATACGACCATGCTGGATGCGGAGTCCCTTACGACAGAAGACAAAGACGGAGAAACAACGCTGCTTCTTCTCGGAAAAGAGGGAAAAGCTGTTGCGCAGGCCGCAGACGGTGATGAAGTTACCATCATCCTGCAGAACAATCCGTTCCATGCGGAAGGCGGCGGACAGGCCGGAGATCAGGGACAGCTCATTGCCGGGGAAGGCATGATCCGTGTGGAAGATACAAAGAAGCTGCCCGACGGCATCGTGTACCTCATCGGTACGGTGATGGAAGGCACTGTAGCCGCAGGCGAAACTGTGAAAGCCGTTGTTGACCGTGAGCGCAGAGAAGATCTGGCCCGCAATCATACAGCGACGCATCTTCTGCAGGCAGCGCTGAAAAAAGTTCTTGGCAATACAGTGAATCAGGCGGGCTCTCTGGTCCTTCCCGACAGATTGCGTTTCGACTTCACCTGGCCGGAAGCGGTCTCCGCAGAACAGCTGAAAAAAGCAGAAGCGCTGGTGAATGAACAGATCTGGAAAGGCACGGCTCTTGCATTCCGGGAAATGCCGATCGACGAGGCGAAGAAGCTTGGCGCCATGGCGCTTTTCGGCGAGAAATACGGAGATATCGTGCGCGTCGTTACCATCGGTGATTTCAGTATGGAACTCTGCGGCGGCTCACATGTGGCGAATACCGGGGAGATCGGCCTTTTCCGCATCGTCAGTGAGGGCGGCATCGGTTCAGGAATCCGCAGAATTGAAGCGATTACCGGGAAAGCGGCCTATGACTCCACGGTAGAAGACCGGGAAGCCATCAGAAAGGCTGCGGGACTCCTAAAAGGGAAACCGGAAGAGCTGAATGACAGGATCGTTAAAATTCTGGAAGCGCTGAAAGCCGCTGAAGCGGAATGCGCCCGGCTGAAACAGCAGATGATGAAAGACGGAATCGGCGAGCTGCTGAAAAATAAAGAGGAAAAGAAAGGAATCTCTTATTTCGGCGCGGTCGTTCATGCGGAATCTATGGATGAGCTGCGGCAGGCAGCGGACCTGATCCGGGCAAAACTTCCGGATTCGGCGTTTATCTTGGGAGCGGAGCATAACGGAAAAGTAAATCTGGTAGGCATGGCATCGGAAAGCGCCGTGCATGCCGGTGTTCATATGGGCAAGGTCGTTTCCGCGGCAGCGAAGATCTGCGGCGGAGGCGGCGGCGGCAAGCCGGGAATGGCTCAGGCCGGCGGAAAAAATCCGGAAAAACTTTCGGATGCGGTCTCGGCGGGCGCCCGGGCGATTGCGGACATGATCCAGTAAGGAGGTACGGGAATGGCAGTCTCAGATGAAACGATTTTGTTGAGCAAAACGGATAAAGATGAAAATACGCAGGCTGCAATGATTCTGAAGACCGTATATTCTGCGCTGAAAGAAGCGGGGCATAATCCGTCGGCACAGCTTGTGGGCTATCTTTTATCGGGAGAGCTGACATACATCACCAGCCGTCATGACGCGCGGAAGCTGATTTCCGGGATCGAAAGAGACGAACTGCTGGAAGAGCTGATCCGGTATTATGTAAAGGGCAAAGGCCTGTAATATGAGGATACTCGGACTCGACGTGGGTTCTCAGACGATCGGCGTGGCGGTCAGCGATCCTTTCGGATGGACGGCGCAGGGCGTGGAAACGATCCGGCATACGACGCGGGAAAAAGATTTTGCGCGGCTGAAAGAACTGGCGGATTCGTATCAGGCAGAGATGTTCGTTCTCGGCATGCCGTTGAATATGGACGGCACGAAAGGTGTGCGGGCAGAAAGGACAGAAGCCTTTGCGGCGGCGCTGAAAGAGGCTTTCCCGGAGATGGAGCAAGTCTTCTGGGATGAACGACTGACAACGGTCATGGCGCAGAAAGAACTGATCGCGGCGGATGTGAGCCGAAAGAAGAGGAAAAAAGTAATCGACAAGATGGCAGCCGTAGTCATCCTGCAGGGATATCTGGACCGGCTCGCCCGTCAGAAATGAGGTTCAAAAGTGGAAGAAAAAATAGAAGAGCCCGTGGTGGTAACGATCACCGGGCCGGACGGCAATGAAAAAGATTTTGCGGAAGATGTAGTGATTCCCTATGACGGGAAAAACTTCGCGGTTCTCGTGTCGATTCCCGAATCGGAAGACGATGACAAAGAACCGGAAATTATTCTGGCGCGGATTGATATTGACGAAACGGACGGAGAGCCGGTATATGTGCCTCCGACTGATGAGGAATATGACGCTGTCGCCGCTATTTATGACGAAATGTAAGAAGCGGGCATAAGTTGGGCAGGATCCTGTGGAAACGGGATCCTGTTTTTTACGTGTATATTTGGCGGATACAGGGCGTTATTCTTATGGTAAAATAAAAATATTTCAGAGAAAAAATGTTTCAGGAGGATATATGGGAAAACATTTTTCTTTTATACACTGCGCGGATCTGCATCTGGGCGAGCCTCTGGGAGGGATGAATTCCGAAGAAAAAGGCCCGTGGACAGACGCTGTGAATAAAGCGACGTTTTCCGCCTTTGAGCGTGTTGTGGACGCGGCGGCGGAAGCTCATGCCGATGCGATCCTGATCACTGGGGATGTCTATAACAGCGACCATCACAGCCTGGCGGCGCAGATGGCTTTTGCCCGGGAATTATATCGGGCGGCGGAACAGGGCATACAGATTTTTATCACTCACGGCAATCATGATTCCGCCGAAGCCTGGCGGGCGGATATTCCGTTGCCTCCGCAAGTCCATATCTTTTCTGCGGAAAAGACCGAGGCCCTGCCGCTGACAGTTGGCGGAGAGACTGTCGCGACAGTGTACGGAATCAGTTATCGGACGCGGCACATCAGAGAAAATCTGGCAAAAATGTTTCAGAGAAAAGAGGATGACGGATTTGCGATCGCCATGCTTCATACGGATATGAAAGCGGACAGCCCGTATGCACCGTGTACAGAAGAAGAGCTGCGCGCGGCCGGAATGGATTATTGGGCGCTTGGTCATGTCCATACCAGAAAAATCGTCAGTACATCTCCGTATATCGTGTATCCTGGGAATACACAGGGGCTCAGCATTGCGGAGACCGGCGCGCGGGGCTGCTGGCTGGTGGATGTCGGTATGCACGGCACCGTCACGATGCAGTTTATCGAGACCTGCTCGATCCGATGGATGGATATGATCTGCGATATCAGTCAGTATGAGAATCAGGATGAGCTGCTTCGGGATATCATGAAACGGCGGGCGGCGCTGCGCAGTGAGGGGAAGCCGTACATGATCCGCCTGATTTTCCGGGGCAGGGGGAAACTGCACCGGATGCTGGTTTCTGAATCGGGAAGAGAATTTATTCTGCAGACGCTGAATGAAAAAGAAAAATTCCGCCACATGTTTGCGTTTTTTATAAAAGCGGAAGATGAAACGCAGCCGATGATTGATCTGCAGGAACGGAGACGGCTTCCGGATGTCATGGGAAAATATCTGCAGGCATACGACCGGGCAGCGGTGCTGACGCCGGCAGACAAGCTTCTCATGCTGCGGGAGATAGCGGCCCGTCAGCCGGAGATGAAGAAACTCCGAAATGTCTTTGAGCGGGTAGATGACGGCATGATTCTCCGGGCCTTTCAAAAGGCGGAGCTCGTAGGCGCGGAGCTGCTCGCAGAGGAGGATACCGATGAAAATCACTGATTTACAGCTGGAGCGATACGGCATTTACCGCGATGTCAGCTGGGAACCACCGCAGAATCAGCTGATCGTGGTCATGGGAGAAAATGAGAGCGGGAAAACGACGCTTTTGAACTTTATCCGTGATATGCTTTTCGGATACCGCCGGGGCATGTGGCAGGACCGCAGCGGAAATATGGGATTTCTCCGCGGCGACGGAGAATTTTTCCGAGTATACCGGCATGGGAAAGAAAGCTGGTTTGCAGACGGACGAGGCACCAGATATACGGAAGAACTGCCTTTGCTGTGGTGGCATGGTCTAAATCGTTCCATGTATGAGAAAATTTTTGCCGTGGGGCTTGAAGATCTCCAGGGCGCCGGCTTTCTGGCGCAGGATGATGTGAGAAGCCGTTTCTTTATGCTGCAGGGCGGAGATATTTTGGCGGAAGCGAAAAAAACTCTGACTGAAAGAATGGAAAAACTTCTCCTTCCGTCTGCGCAGGGGAAGAGAAGGATCAATCAGATCCTGGAGAAACTGGATCAGGCGAATATGGAGATCGGCCAGCTGTCGCTTCAGGAAGAGCATTTTGCAGAACTGCAGAAAGCGCAGGCAGACTGCCAGAAGGAGATCAAAGAGATCACCGCGCGGCTGGTAGCGGAAAAAGAAGAGTTCCGCATACTGGAAAAGAAGATTGGCGCGTGGAAATATTATGTCCGCGCCAGGGAAATCAAGCGGCAGCTTCTTCTTGGGGAACAGGTAAAAATGTTCCCCAAGGACGGAAAAGAGCAGTGGAATCAGCTCATGAGCCGCATGGAGCTTCTCCATGACCAGAAAACGCAGCTGCAGGAGAAATTGAACAGCTATACGCCGAAAACGAAAGAGGAAGTCATTCCGTGGACGGAAGCCTCTGAGGCTCTGGAACAGCTCTACAAAGACCTGGGGCAGTGGAGCCGCACGATTGAAGAAACGGATGAGCTTCGCCGCAGAAAACAGATGTGGCGGGCGGATTTTGCTCATCTGGGCTATAAGCTGCCGCTGTGGGATCGGATGATCTCGCCGGACGAAGAATTCCCAGCGGTGAACTGGGATGAAGGTAGAAAACTTGCGCAGGGCGTGACGATTCGCGACAACGAGCTTCATTTCTGGAAGCAGAGAGAACCGGAAGTTGAAGATCTGGAGATCAATGAAGAAACCTCACAGAAAGAAGCAGAGGAGGAGTGGAACGCTTTTGAAGAAAAAGCATCCCGGGCAGAAGCGCTTCTTCATAAAAAGACAGATCTTCAGGAAGAGTTGGAGGAACTGGCGCAGAAAGAAACATCGGGCCGCACGGTCTGGTTCTGGATCTCCGCTGTGAGCGGGCTCGGCGCGGTCGGCGGGGCGGCGGCGTTTTATCTTTCCTTTGCCGGATTTGCAGCGCTGTATGCGGCAGGCGGATGTTTCCTCGCGGCGGTCGCCGCGTTCCTGCTCAACGGGAAGTCGGCGAGGAAAAAAGAAAAACAGCTGAAACGCCTTCAGGAGGAGCTGGCGGCGGTAAATCTTGAAAATGAAACGCTGAAACAGGGCTTTCCTCTTCCTTTGCCGGAAAGCCTGGATGATCTTCCCGTTTTTCACAATGCACTGCAGCAGAAACGGACAGAGTTTTACCGGGAACAGGCAAAACTGCAGGCGCTGTCGTGGAAGCAGGAATCGATGAAGCGGCAGAAAAAGGAACATGAGAAGTGGGAAGCGGAAGGCGAAGCGCTGAAAAAGTCCGGCGGGGAAGCGAGAAGCGCCTGGACGGGATGGCTTCAGAGAAATCATCTGCCGCAGGTAGAGGCGGATCAGCTCAGTACGCTGCAGGAAGAATGGCAGAAACTGTATGCGGAACAGGGGGCGGGAAAGATCCTGGACGTGCGGATAGAAAAGGCACAGGAAAGGCTGGACAGCTTCGTGCGAAGAGCGCTTTCCATCATTCGGATGACCGGCGCGGCCCTCGAAGCGTCTCCGGAGACGATTGCCGATATTTATGAAGAAAACAGGAAGCGGCTCCTTTTGTGGCAGGCGATCGCGGAGAAAAACAACCAGCACGAAGAGTATCAGAAGGAAATGGAACAGCTGGATCTGCAGTGGACGGCTTGTCAGGAAAAAATGCAGAAACTCCTGTCTCTGGTCAATGCGGGGAATGCGGAGGAATTTGCGGAAAGGATCACTGCAAGCGAACAGCATGACCAGCTGGAAAAAGAATGGGAATCTGTCAAAAAGAGCATTCGTCTGTACGCGGGAAATGAGCCGGAATTTCAGAAATTATGGGCCGCACTGGAAAGCGGCGATTATGATGAATGGACGAATTCACATAAAACGCTTCAGGAAGGGATTGAAGCGGACGAACGCCGGCTGTCCGAGCTGCAGAAACAGCAGGGAGCAACGGAAAACGAGATTTACCGGCTGGCCAATGACGAACGGATCACCGGGGCGCTGCAGGACAGGGAGTCGGCGGAATCCGAGCTCCGCCAGGCCATGGAAGAGTGGCTGACCGGACTGTATGCCGTTCATTTTCTCCAGGAAGCGCAGCAGCAGTATGAAGTGGGGAAACAGCCGCAGATCGTAGAGGAAGCAAATAGATTTCTTCAGGCCATGACAGGGGATCGCTATCGGCTGGAAGTCAGTGAAGACGGGAAAAGCGTCTGCACTGTCGATCAGATGAAGAATCGGAAAGACGCGAAACTCTGGTCTTCCGGGACAGGGGATCAGGTCTATCTGGCGCTGCGGCTTGCTATGGCGCTCGCATTCAGCAGGCAGATGGAATCGCTGCCTATCGTCCTGGACGATATTTTTGTTCGGTTCGATGAAAAGCGGCAGCGGGAAACTGTGCGCTTTTTGTTGGAACTCGGGAAACGGCACCAGATTTTTCTTTTTACTTGCCATGAACGGACGTTCAAACTCGCAGAGGAAGAAGGCCGGTCTCTGGGAGCAGGGGTATTTTTCCGCCTGACTTCCGGACAGATCGCGCCGGTCGGCGCGGAGGCGTGAATCACTGAGAAGCGGATCGCAGAAGATCCGCTTTTTGTGTGCTCTCACGGAAATAAAAAGGAAGGATAGGGGTATGTTATAATAACAGCAGTCTGAACATCATTAAAAGAGGAGCGGAGAATGGAAAAGTTTCACCTGGCATATTTAGGGCACAGCGGATTTGCCCTGGAGCTGGCGGATTGCGTTTTGATTTTTGATTATTACATAGATCCGGCGGGGAAGCTGCCCCAGTTTTTTAAAGCGGGAAAACCGGTCTATGTGTTTGCGAGCCATGTGCACAGCGATCATTTCAGCCCGGCTGTTTTTCAATGGGAAAAGCACACGGCGGCATATATCCTCCACAGCGGATGCCGTTTTTCGGACATGCCTGAAAATGTCAGATTGATGGAGCCGGGAGAAGAAAGGGCTTTTCCGGAATTTACCGTCCATATGTATGGATCGACCGACGAAGGCGGCTCTTTTATGATCCGTCATCCGCAGGGGCGCATTTTTCATGCCGGAGATCTGAATTGGTGGCACTGGGCGGGCGAAAGTGATGAAGAGAACCGCCGCGCCGGCCGGCAGTTTATGGAGGAATTGGAAAAAATCGGGGAGACTGAAGCGGATATCGCTTTCTTCCCTGTGGATGCCAGATTGGAAGTCGCCCGGGAATGGGGCGTAAAGCGGTTTCTGGAGTGTATAAAAATCAGAACGCTCCTCATTCCGATGCATGCCTGCGGCGCCCGTTGGTGTCCGTCTTATGAATTTCGGTGGCGCTATAGGGATACGCCTTTGTGGATCCCTGTTTGTGAAGGAGAAGAGTGGATAAAATGACATATACGTGGCTATATATTTTTCTGCTGCTGATGGCGGGGAATATCGCGCTGCAGCTGGTGCCGTATTACTTTTATATCAGCGCGGTATTCATTGTGAATCTGGCTATTCTCGGCGCGTCCTATTTTGTTTTCCGGAGAGATTATTTTTCCGACCTGCGCGCCAATATGTTTTTCATGTTAGGACTGACGGTCATTAATATTCTGACGGATCTGGGCATCATGTCTTATATCATGTCATGGATCGCGTTCGGCGCGTTATTTGTCTGGTCAATGGCGGGAGGAGGTCGGAGCCGGTGA